>Ga0302284_1000004_pt1 | contig 235581 bp, 477 predicted proteins | sample III_Fen_E2_1_FD_198760 | JGI IMG/M metagenome (GOLD analysis project Ga0302284, IMG submission 198760) | Peat permafrost microbial communities from Stordalen Mire near Abisko, Sweden - III_Fen_E2_1 | ecosystem: Environmental > Terrestrial > Soil > Wetlands > Permafrost | place: Sweden: Abisko...
TATGAAACATTTAAAATACTTTGAAAATAAAATAAAAAAATACGAAATTGGAGATTTTGTTATAGGTAAAGTTGATTGGACAGAAACAGACGGTTATACAATTGATGAGATAAATAATTACTTGAGTAATGAAGCAGGAGAAATAGTAGACATGGAACTAAATGGAATAGATGATGATTTCATAACTCTACGTTATATGAATTTATCACTACCTATGTTTGAGTTTTGTGAAGATATAATATGTTTTGATACTAATCAAATACTAAGATATGCAACACAGAAGGAAATAGAAATATTTAAAATGAAAGAAAACACAGAAAAATTCAATTTATAAAAAAAGTGATTATCAATTGATAATCACTTTTTATTTATTTTAAAATATTAAAATATTTATTAAAAATAGCTATTCTGTCATCCAACCCATTTGTACCTCCATTAATACGTTTAGTTAATTCAGTTATAACTTGGGTAGAACTTCCTTTATCACAAATAGTCCATAAATTATTAGTGTTGAAGAAAAAAGCTGCACTCATCAATGGATATTTAGTTGCTACCAAACCTGGATTAGTCAATAAATCTTCAGTAACAAGTTTATCAAATGCAGAATAATTCACTTTACCAGTAAGTTGAATATAACCCCTTCCGCAATATTTATAACCATCACCAGATGCTTCATCTCCATTACCCATTCTATTTGCATATGCTCTACTCGCGATTTTATCTGGTTTTCTAGCATATGATTCATTCAACGTACCAGGAAAATATTTAGGAAATGTTGACTTTAATGCAGCAGCAGAATAATTCAAATTTTCTTTCACTGCTGAAAAATTCATACTCTCATGAGCACACTGAGATAAAAAATGACACAATCTAAGTGATGTTGTTATATTAAATTTTGTTGCAGTTTCAGGTATTTGTGCCAACACTACATCTGGAACGTGTCCTTTCAATTTATTAATAATGTTTTGGTCCATAATTTATTTATTATTTTTTATATATAATGTATATATTATTTTTTTATTACATAAAATAGTTGTATATTTGCAAAATATAAAAACTGAAGTCATGAAAAGATTAAATAAATTCAATGAGAATTTATTATTAAAAAAATACGTATATAAATACGATGATTATTACTTTTATATTGATGATGTTATTGGCGAAATGTTAGTATTGGACATAGAATATGCTAGAACATTTTCAGAAAAAGAAATAAAATACTACGATATGGATAAAACTATCAATGAATATGATATGATATTGAATCAAGAAGATGAAGAAATAGAAATCACACACACATTTGAAAAAATAGAATTATAATTAATGATAACAAATTTTAAAAATTTTAATATGAATGAATCTCTATCAAATTTTGATTTGAGCAAATTGGTAACAATAATAGCAATCAATAAAGATCCAGAAGGTAACTGGATTTATAAGACAGACAACAGGATAGAATATATTCTACCAAAAGAACAAGCAGGTAAATTGACATTGATAGATGACAAATTTGCAAACTTTGTAAACTCAGGACACCCAATAACTAAATATTTTGAAACGACTGATGGTAATATCATATCATATGTTGCAAATTTCGCAGTTGATGCAGTGGCTTTAAGAGAGGGTAGAGTTTATCTGATAGAAAGGCAAGACGGTAGGGGTTGGGCTTTACCAGGAGGCTTTATTGATGCAGGAGAAACACCACAGCAAGCCGTTCTCAGAGAACTAAATGAAGAAACAAAGGCAAAGAGTGATGATATAAAAAACATTGAACCTTTACCTATGATTAGAACTAATGATCCTAGGGAAATAAACTTTTTTACATTTCCATTTGTCATTCACATAAAAAACACATCTGAACTATCATTTGATGATGATGCAAAAAGTGGAAAGTGGATGTTATTAAATAGGGCATCAAAATCACAATTAGCATTCACTCATCACAATGACATTCTAAAAAAAGTATCATTCTAATCATGAAAAAAGTTTATAAATTTGAAGAATATTATAATTACACAAATGATAAAGCTCCAACTTATAACATAGGAGATTATATTCTTGTTTCTAAACAATTAACGAAAAAAACATACCTAAAAGGCAAATTTATAATTGAAGAAATCGAGTATATAGACTATCTTGATGAATATCAATATGTTGCTTGGGATGGAGTAAAATCGCCAACAAATATTGGTCAAATTGCAATAATAAGTGGAAAAAGATGTGTATTAGATAAAGACATTAAAAGAAAACTCACACCAGCAGAAATTGAAGAATTTGAGGTTAGAAAAAATACAAAAAAATACAATATCTAATTAGATATTGTATTTTTTTATAAATTAAATTTTAAAGTATCTTTATAAAAATTAAAATGCTCCACATTCACATCAGAAATAATTTTGTTTATATCATTCTGTTTAATAACAGTTGAAAAACTATAATACTCGCCATAATCTTCTTTTGATGACATAAGATGTCTTAAAAATAATAGAGCAGTGTTCCATTTATCTTTATGATATGTTTTTACTGATTTACCCCAATGAAAATCTATTTTAATATCAGTATTGTTGGTTATAGTAAAAAGAATATAAAAAATAACATCAAATTCTGAAGTAGGATAACTAAATCTATTAATAGTTATCATATATTCATAATCAGGAGGAGAATTAGTCGAATAAAACAAGTTACTATCAGCACTCTTCAAAAATTCAACAATTTTATCACCTAACTTAATTACTTTATAGTGAGTATCAAGGTGAGATAAAAATTCTTCAGTGTAGACTACATGTTCTTCATATTTTCGAATCATAAATCAAATATTGAATTTTTTTGTATTATTTGAAAAATCATACTCCTTGATTGATAATTTTGTTATTAAATATGGGATATCATCAATATCAACTGAACCACAAAAAGTATAATATTGTCCAGTTATATCATATGGTAAAAGTATATTTTTAATAAACAATAAGAATTTTTCACATCTTATCATATCTGTTATACTATTACCACTTTTAACTTCTATAGTAACATATGGATCATAAATAGAATATGAATCATATTCAACTAATTCAGATTCACAATTTTTAATCTCAAATGTAATGTAAAAAATTTTACTAAATGTATAATTGTCTTTATAAAAAATCAACTGATATTTATCATCTGAAAACCATTTTGATTCACAATTAATATGCTCACCTTTCATTATATGTAAAAAAGTTCTAAGTATAGTTTTTGCTAATTTTTCTATATTATTATTTAAATTATACCTATTATAACTATCTATCATTTCAATTTATTTATTTTATCCTGAGATTTTTTGATTGAAATTTCAGCAGACTTTATTCTATCTTGTTTCCAATTTATATTTCTTTTTTTCCAATTATCAATTCTACTATCAACATATTCTTTATTTCCTTTTTCCCAACTTTCTTTTGTGTTGTTCTGTTTAGCATAAGAATCAGAACTCAATGTTTCCCAAGTAGTCAATAAATGCCTACCATATTCTTCTTTAGATAATAAAATAAATATTTCTTCATCAGTCAATTTAATTGATTCTGAAATTTCTTTTTCACAAGAAGAAATTATTGTTTTGTCATATTCTATATCCTTTTGAAGTTTTTCAATTTTATTTAATTTCTTAATTTTTTCTGAATAAAGAGAAGTCAGTTCAGAATTGTTAGTTTGAGGTAAAGTAGTTTTTGTGATATATCTATAATGAGCTTTTTGAATATTATAACCACCTGCAATTATAACTTCAGTAGAGAAATCATGAAGAATACCATCTCTTTTTATTTCTGAAATAATCTCCAAATTTCCTTTGTTGGAATATCTAGTTCTCAAATTAACAAGTTTATCTGTGGGTTTAGTATATTTTTCAATTGATTTAACCAAATCAAATATTAAATATAGTAGAGTATTTTCTTTTTGAAATTCTGTGAAATACCTACCAGTTTCTTCAAAAAAACTTTCTTCGTATTTAATCAGTAAATCCTCCAATGTTGGTTCTATTATAGTAATGATCTTTTCAATTAGCTCATTTTTATGATTCATAACCGAAAAACTATTATAATTTAGAATGCTCATGATAATATTTTTTAATTATTAATTATATACAAAGATAATACTTAATCATGTGATAATCAAAAATGTTTTTATATTTTAAGAATTTTTAATCAATGTTACTATTAATATACAAAGTCTCAACGTTTTTCAATTTTTTAGTTGACGTGGAGTCATCTTTATTATCATATATCACATCATTTTTCAATGAATTATCAACTTTTTTAGACTCATTATATAATTTTTCCATCACTAATTTATTATTTACTATAACATTATCTTCAAATAATTTTTCATTATTTAATTTATTATTTACTATAACATTATCATCAAACAATTGTTCATTATTTAATTTGTTATCTGAAACTGCATTTTTATATAAATCTTCATTGGTTAATTTATTATTTACTATAAAATTATCATCAAATAATTTTTCATTGTTTAATTTGTTGCTCACTAAAACTTTACCGTCAAATAATTGTTCATTGATTAATTTGTTATCTGAACCTATATTTTTATATAAATCTTCATTAGTTAATTTATTATCTAAAATTGTATTTTTATATAAATCTGCATTAGTTAATTTGTTGGTAGAATCTATATTTTTATATAAATCTGCATTAGTTAATTTGTTGGTAGAATCTATATTTTTATATAAATCTTCATTAGTTAAATTGTTGGTAGAATCTATATTTTTATACAAATCTGCATCAGTTAAATTGTTGGTAGAATCTATATTTTTATACAAATCTTCATTCACTAATTTGTTATCTGAACCTATATTTTTATACAAATCTTCATTCACTAATTTGTTATCTGAACCTATATTTTTATATAAATCAGCATTTATTAATTTATTATCTGAACCTATATTTTTATATAAATCTTCATTTGTTAATTTGTTGACTGAATCTATATTTTTATACAAATCACTATTAGTTAATGAATTATCTATTTTATTATTATTGTATAATATTTCATTTTTTGGAGTTTTAATTATATCTATATTATTAAATAGTGATTTATTACCTGGTGTTTTAATCACTGATACATTATTAAATACAATTTCTTTATTTGGTGTTTTATTCCTTTCTACAATCAATTCAGATTTTCCAGTCACATCATCATTTACACCAAATTTATACATGGATTTATTTGGAGTATTGGTTCTTCCTGTGACAATCTCAGAATAACCTGTAACATCACCCAAATTTTTTATTCTGGTTATTTTTGAAACTGGTTGAGTATATACAGTTTCTTTATTCGGTGTTAATCCTAATAGTCCATGATTATTAACAATAATTTTATCAATTACATTATCATTTTTACTTTTTTTACCCATTTCCGTTTAATTTTCTTTTCTTAATCATTTCTTCAATATATTGATCTGTAGGTAATTTAATATTTGGATCTATTTTTTTAATAGTTTTATCAGAATTATCTTTAATACCTTCTTTTTCATTAATCTCTTTTACTATAGAAGCTAAATAATTTTCTGGACTCATTCTAGAATCATCATCAGTATATATCATAGAATAAATAGTATCATCATTAAATATATAAAATTCTTTTGATGATAAAGTAAAATCTTGATAAAATATTAATTTTCCTATTGAACCATATGTCATAACTTGTGTACCTGTCATTTCCAAATATTTATTCATGAATGGATCTTTAATTCTAACAGTTTCTTGCTTCAAATCAATAAAATTAACACCCAAATCCATTTTAAATATTGGAATCTTTCTAAATATATTCAACATTTGTGTGTTTGATACTATTGTCATTGTGTATAAACATTATCTTTTAAATCATTTTGATCTGTTCCCTTATCATCTGATTTGTCTTTCAATTGACCTAATTTATCAATAATAAAATCTTCTTTTATATCTTCAACATCAACTTCTTCTACCAATTCACCCTTTTCTTCCATTTCATCATTGAATTGGTGAATTTTAAGCAATATTTTATTTATTTCTAATGCTTTACCTTCAGCTGGAGTTTCAACAGGAGCAGCTCCTTGTTCTTGTGATTGAGAATTATCAGAACCTTTCATCTCATCAAGTCTAACCATAAATATAACTCTATATCTAAAAAACGAATCCTCTTCTTCAGAATCTTTATCTTTAGTTTCTTCAATAGGTTCAGAAAAATTAAAAATTAAAAATTTTTCCATTGGATTAGAATTTGAAATATCTATTTGTCCATCTAATGAGCAACCTTGAGCAGCTAATGAACCTTCATTAAACCATCTTTCAATTTGAGATTTCAATTCTTTAAAAAACACTGTTATTTTATAATCAGCAGATTCTACATATTCTTCAAAAAGTTTTTTCATTTATAATTATTATTATTTTAAAGTATATATAAAAAACACATCATAGAAAATAGTATAATTAAAAATTAATATATAATAGTCATATGAAACACATCAAATCATTTGAAGAAAAAATAAATAAAATATCAATAGATGAATTAAAAAATCATGGAATATCAAAAGATTCACCATTTTTGATTAGTGATAATGAAAAATTACCAAAAGATACTAAATTTAAAATTGGAGATCATGTTAAAATAAATACAAATAACAATGAATATATCTACAAAATAGAATATTATTGTATTGAAACTAAAAAATATACTTGCTTCATAACAATAGACACATTTTCAAGACAATGGATATATGAAGATGAATTAGAATTGGTTCCAGATTATGAAATATCATCAAAAAAATTCAACATATGAAATATATTAAGAAATATGAGAACATAGATGAACATGTTAATGCAGAAGGTAAATTTTGGGAAATAAATACAGATGAACCATATTTTGAAATCTCATTAAATAAACTTGGTTTTGATGAAGAGTTAAAGGAAAAAATATATGGAATGAATAACTCCTACATAAAAAATAGTGGATTAGTTTATATTTATATTATTAAAACAAATTTATCATACTTAGGCACATCAGTAACATGGAGTCATGTTACTGATTTCATAAAAGATACTGCAATAGAAAACGGTAACAAATATATGGGAAAAGTTGAAATAACCGAAGATGATATTAAAAAATGGAATCTAATTAAAAAGACACAAAAATTCAACTTATGAAATACTTAAAAACATATGAAGAAGGAATATCATCAGGTAATGCATCTGGAAAGGCAGGAGTAGGTTCGATTCCGTTTGGTAGAGGATATATGCAATCTGGTGGTAATAATGGAGCCAGTGGCATTGTATTCACTGCTGTTGGAGAACCATCATTCACCACATATAAAAGTATGAAGCATTCAAAAAAAGAATTAAAAGAGAAAAGAAGAAGACTTAGAATGTTCAAGAAATTCAGAAATGAAGGATTCATATCAGAAAAAATAGATGATTCTGGTTGGAATTGGGGAATAGTAAACAATGATAAAAATATTGGAAAATATATTATAATGAAAGATTCTGAAGAGTATTCATTCGCTTCAACCAAAGGAATAAGAAAAGAATTAGATACATTTGTTCAGAATAATACCGGAGAAATAGTTTTATCAAGAAAATCAGCAGTTGGAATTTCTTATTTGATAAAATATGAAAATATACCAGACAATTTGAAAGAGCAATTTAAATCTTGCAATTTTTTAAATGATGAAGAAAATATATATTTACCTATAATAAAAAGACATAACAAAATTGAATTTATAGGTTCAAAAGAAGAATGTGAAATTAAAATATCAACAAAAAAATACAATATATAAATATGAAAAAATTTGAAGAATTTATGAAAGAAGATGCGTGTGCCACTCTCGGTAACACAGGAGGTATGGGCGCTATTGTAGCTGCTCAACCAGGAAGTATTCCTGGAACTCAAGGTACCACTGGCTCTGGTGATATTAGTCAAACTCTTGCCACATATTCTAAACCTGCTATAAATATGAAAAGACATAAGAAAAACAAGAAAAATAAACTAAGAAAAGTAGAATCATTTGATGGTTTCATGAAGGAAGAAAATGAGATAATAGATAATTTCACAGCAAGATATTACGACAATTATGATGACGAAGAAGAACCAAGTTATGAAGTAAATTTACAAGACATAGAAGAAAACAATATCAAAAAAATTCAAATGTACGAAAAAGATGAAAATAAATAAATTTAACCAACTAAATGAATCAGATGAAATATCATACAATAAATCATTAGGATATGATAACTCAATGTTTGATAGTCTATCTGAATTGTATAAATTATGGACAGACGCTGAAGGCTTATCTCATTTTTCAGCGGATGAATACGGATCAGAAGATTTGACAGATAAACAAATAGATTATTTAGAAAATTTTAATGATTTTTTGGAATTAACTCAAGACTTTGAACAAGATTATCATGAAAATGGTTATGCTTTAATTAAAAAAACAAAAAAATTTAACTTATAAAATATGGATAGCATAAGATCAAAATATCAGAAATATGGTGTTAAAAATTATTAAAGTGATAAAATACGCATCAAGTTTTTATATCACCGTAAATTAATATCAATTTTTATTTTTTATTCATATGAAAACAAATCTCGTTTAACCAACCACTTTTATATGATTTAGAATACGCACTAATAGATTTCATATAAAATTCAGATCTAGTCTTATATTTTAATGCTTCTATTTGACATAATTCTTTTGTCCAATAACCATTTGGTTTTACTAATGGTGTCATATGCAAACATATTTCTTTTAACCATTTATTTTTTAATGAAATTGTATATGCTGATGCTGATTGTTTTTTAAATTCAACTTTTGTATTAAATTTATTTGCTTCTATTTGACATAATTCTTTTGTCCAATATTTTTTACCACCTGTTCCTCCTGTTTTACACTTATTTAAAATTTTCCAATCATTATTTTTATATTTATTAACATAATCCTCTTCTAATATTTTTGATAAATAAACATCAATATATTCACTTAATTTTTTAAATTTATAATTATTATTTTTTTGTATATGTTCATAAACTGAGCCTTTTCTTAAATGTTCATTAAATCGTCTATCTAAATCACAAGTCAATCCAATATATGCATAGTTATCAGAAAATTCATAAACATAAATACATCTTTTATATAAATCACCCATACACTTCATATGTGAGCATATTTCATCTATCCATCCATATATTAATGATTTACCATAAATATAACTTGAATTTTTCCTAAATTCATTTCTACTATTAAACTTCAAAGATTCTTTTTGACAAAAATCTTTTGTCCAGATATATGATTTATTTTTTCTCATATGAGCACAAACATCAAATATCCAATTATTTCTAATTGAGATTCCATATACTTGTTTACATTTTATCCTAAATTCTTTTTTAGTTTTATATTTTAATGCTTCTTCAGTGCATTTTTCAATAGTCCATATTTTTTTATCTATCATATAAGTTATTTTTAAGTATATATTAAAAACTAATTATCATAAACTAAATAAAATAAAAATAATTAATTTTATATATAATAAAAATAATTAATTTTAATGAAACACATCAAATCTATACATGAACATGGAATTAGAGATGAATACACAAAAATTGGTATTAAAAAATATTATACTGATAATAAAGAAACATATATTAATCCGCATGAAGATAATATCAAATTAGTATTGAATTGGTGTTTAAAAAAAATTAATATAACAAACTTTATTGATTTGTCATGTGGCAATGGAGAAATAACCAAATATTTATCTAAAAATGGAATAATTGATGCAATTGGCACAGATCCATATTTTAATAATATTTATACAAAAAAAACAGGAAATGAATGTTTAAAACTTTCATTCGAGGATATAGCAATACATGGATTAAATTTACACAAACAAACAATTATCTGTTCGTATGCACTTCATCTATGCACCAACTCATATTTTAATCAGTTGATGTATAATTTATCATTAAACTGTAAATATTTCATTTTAATATCACCAAGTAAATACCCAATCATCACAGAAGATTATTTTGAATTTATTGATGGAATAATTATCAATAGAACACATTGTAAAATATATAAAAGTAAAAATAATTAAACAATAACATTTTTTCTAAACAATTATAATAAAAATTCATATAATATTATAAAATAAAAATATAATATAATGGACTATAATAAGGATTATTATAAAGATCTAGGATTAAATAAAGATTCATCTGATGAAGAAATCAAAAAGAAATATCGAAAATTAGCATTAAAACACCATCCAGATAAAAATCAAGGTGACAAAAATAGTGAGGAAAAATTCAAAATCATATCAGAAGCATATGAAGTATTATCTGACGATACAAAAAAGCAAGAATATGACACAAGAAGTCCTAATGGTAAATCATATTCATCATTCAATTCAAGTTTTTTTGGTGGTGGGCAAGACATATTCTCTCATTTCTTTGGTGAAAATAGTCCATTTGGTAATTTTTTTAGATCAGAAGAATTCACTGAGCAATTAGATATCAGTATAAATGTCAATATAGATTTTAAGCAAATATACAAAAATGATAAAATTACAATAAAATATAAGAAATTTATAAATTGTGATGAATGCGATGGCACAGGATTTGATAAATCTGGAGAATCATATGATTGTGTTGTATGTGATGGTACAGGAATAAATAACAACAGAGATTGTGAATATTGTCAAGGAACTGGAAAAATACACAGCGGAAAATGTAAAAAATGTAATGGAGAAAAAGTAATCATAAAAGAAACAGAACTACTTTTACAAAATATTTCAGAAATTAGGGGATCAAACAGAAATGTTCAATATGGTTATGGTAGTCAATCAAAATACTACAAAGATAAAGTAGGTAGCCTAATTTTAAATATAAACAGTATAAATAACAGTAAATGTAACATTATAAATAATTATGATTTGATATCAACATTAGACATACACTTTCAAGATGCTATTGATGGAAACAAAATAAATTATACACACGTTGATGATTCAAAATTAGAAATAAAATTACCAAATAAAACTAAAAATAACGACACAATAAAAATAAAAGAAAAAGGTTTATTGAAGCAGGATGGTAAACGTGCAGATTTATATTTAAAAATAAATATAATCATAGACTATGATAAATTAAATATATAAATAAAAACAATTACATAATATGAAAAGAAATGATTTTGAAGTAGCAGCGGGCTTATTATATAGAATTAATAATACAGAAAAAACAATTTTTGAATTACAGGCAATCAACAAATGCAATGAATTTAAAATAATAGGAATAAATTCAATCAATGGTTTCAGAGTTGGAGATGTTGAACTAAACACAGGTGATATATCAACTGAAGTTTTCTCTCAAGATATTCTTGAATATTTCATAAATACTTTAAATTTGGAACTAAACGAATTAAGAGAAAATTTTGATAAGTTATTTTCAAACGAAGAATAATATTTAATATAAGCCATATGACTTATATTAACACAATATAAGTCATATGGCTTATATTGTGTTAATTTTCTTTTTCATTATCAAATATTTCTTGTAATTTAAGTTTACGTACAATTCTTTTAGAATCAGATAATATTTCATCTTTTGATTTATAACAAATAATATTATTCAAATCAACATATAATCTATCACAGCATATTGAATGTCTACGATATGAACGATTATCATAAGGTATATAATCATCATAATACATTGGTTTACATATTATATAATTAAGATCAAATTTAAGTAAATATCGATATTTAGGTTTGATTTTTGTTATTATTTCAGAATAAATATCATTCCAATCTTCACCTATTTTAGAATTTATAAATTCTTCTAAAGGTTTAAAATTATAATTGTGATATCTATTGTAATATATGCAATTTATTGATTGATGAGTAGGCAAATCTGAAAACAAATCAATATTATTATTACGTCTTGTTTTTGTGTATTGTTTATCTATACTTGTATTTCTACATTTTCTATATAAAAATTTATCTTTAAGCATAAATAGTCAAATTTTTATGACGCCTTAATAATATCTCTATATTTTGCGGCGTTTTCATAATCTTCTACTTTCACGCAATTCAACATTTTTTCATTGAGAATACCTTGTTGTATACCACGTATTTCAGGAACATCATATTTATAGTTTTCAATAAAATCTTGAAATATATTAAAATATTTTTCAGTTTCACGAATAACATCATCCTTATTTAGATTAGCTACGTTAAACATATCTATCATATCAGCGTGTTCACTGACTTTTTTCATTTTATTATATACATCATAAGCATCAATCATTAGTTCATCAATATGAAGATATTCAACATCAACAAAATCATTAGTAACATAATCAGATTTTTCAAGCAACTGCTGATGATTAAATTTCCTATGTTCAAACAATAAAAATGTTTGTACCCAAAAAATAAGAGTTCTAACGTCATTCACATTAATCTTTGTTTTCATAATTTTTAAAAATTTTTAAATTGTTATTATTTTTTCAAATGTTTTTGATATTTCTTTTTCAATAATTTCATCAATTATAATTAATTCTTTAAAAGACAAATTATTAAGAATATTATTCAAATTATATGAATTTAATGAAGTTATTTTATCTGTTAGTTCATTAACGAATGGAATCTTTTTCAATCTTTTAAGTTTATCAACTCTTTCTTTTTTTATATCTGGGTCTGGAATTAATTTACCAGCTTTATATAAATCTATCAATTCTTTACTTTCTCTTAATCCTAATTTAGAATAATCTCTCATCATTTTAACAGACAGAATATAATTAGTATTTAATAAACAATACTCAAATTCAGATTTATGTTCAAATAAAATTTTTGAACCTAATATCAAAGACTCATCACTCAGAAAAGCATTACAATTAATCATATATTATATTTTAATAATTGTATATATCTATTTACTTCACAAAGATAATACATTATTTTCAAATATCAAAAATTAATTGAATATTTTTTTCAATTTCTTTTTTCTTAGCATTTTTATACCGCCAATAACTTCTACATTATTAAACTTAAATTCTTCATTCTCATTTTTTTTAGAAATATATAATGTACTATACATAACCAGCAAAAAATATTTCTCTTTAAAAAGTGGATGATCTTTTTTTATCTTATTTTTCATTTGAAAAATTTTCAATTGAAATAAATAAGTAATAAAAGCTTCACTTTTCAACGATAATTCTATAGGACTTTTATTTTTTATATGAAAATCAACATCCTTAATGAAATCATATAATTGATAGTTAGACATAAATTTTTTATTCTGAATAAATATTAGGATAAGATGTCAAATAATACAAATTTGATTTTTGCTTAATTAATATATCATCTGAAGGTTGATAACCTAATTCACCATTATTAAATACCACATTATTAAATATACCACAAAAAAATAATCCATTATTTATTATTCCACCTGTCCAAAAACCGTTCCACCAAGCACCATTATTAAATACTCCGTCTGTCCATATACCCTCAAGCCAGGCTCCATTATTAAAATCACCGTTTAAATGAGTACCACCATACCAAGTACCATTATTCCAAGTGCCACCAGACCATATCGTTCTATTATGATTATCTGATATTGACGTTAATCCTGATTGAACATTCAATCCTGAATGAAATTCACCGTTATAAAATGTTCCATCATGCCAAATAACAGATGGAAAATCCAATTCTGTTGTTCCTGACACAGGCCAAGATCCAAATCTACTTAGTATATTTGGATCTGTTTGATTAAATTCTCCTTTCCACCAATGGCAAGAAGATGATGATGAAGTACCCAATGATTGAACAACATTTGGATTACCAATAAAATCACCACCATTAAATTTACCTCCCCACCACTCACAACCTTGAAATGTACCATTTAAAAATGTACCATTAAGCCATTCACTATTATAAAAAATTCCATTTTTAAATATACTATCTGTATCATAATAGCTCAGCCAAACAGAATTACGAAAAACTCCATTATGAAAAACTCCTGATTCCCACCTTGTGTCATAATAAATAATTTCACTGTTTAACATTTGAAACCAATCTTCCTTTAGAATATCAGAACCAAAATAACCATTAAAAAATTCTCCTCTTCTCCAAATACCTCTTCTAAATTGTGAATATATTGGATTATTTTTCTCTATAATTCTAATATTTCTTTGTAATAATTGATTTGTATCAAAACGATATGAATAAAATTTACCATTCTTCCACTCACCATCTTCCCATATACCAGAATACCATGTACCATCTTCCCATTCACCTGCTTTCCAAGTACCAGAATACCAAACCAATCCATAGTCATCTTGACCTATTATTGCATTTTCAATAATTGCATTCAATAACCAAATATATTTTCTTTTAATAATATCTGGTGTTAAACCATCAATCATAACACAATTTAATAATGCATCAGAATAATTGGTTATATTATAAATATTTGTTGTTGCCATATGAACCTATATATAAAAAAAGTTCATTTAAAATAAAACATATATTAAAATAATAACTAAATAATAAAAATTAAATTAGAATATAAACATGAAAAAAACATTATTTATTGATATTGATGGTACATTATTTAAGCACAAAGGAAATTTATCAAATATACTTTTTGAAGAATCAGAGATATTACCAGGAGTAATAGACAAATTAAATAAATGGAACGCAGATGGACATAAAATAATATTAACAACAGGTAGAACAGAATCAATGAGAAAAAGAACTGAAGAACAATTACAAAAAAATGGAATTTTCTATGATCAATTAATAATGGGACTAACAAGAGGAGAAAGAGTAATAATCAACGACTTAAAACCAAATAATAATATGAACACAGCAACTGCAATTGAAATACCTAGAAATGTTGGATTAATAAATGTTAATATTTGATTAATATTTTATTTATATCATTGTAATTAAAATAATTTATATTATATTTGCAACAAAAAAATTAATAAATCATGAAAATTTTTAGTATATTCAAGAAGAAAACAGAAGAATCCAAACCAACGACAAAGAAAAAATTCATACTTGATGATACATCAAATGTTAAAAAATTCAATTATTGGTTTTGTCATGAATATGAAGGATACGATGGCAGAAAAGGTGCTATAGGAATATTCAAAAGACTTGATAAACTATCACCAAATATGATAGAAGATTGGTTTAATCATTTGAATGTAGATTATGAATTCACAGATATATCCAGAATGATAGATTTAATTAGATTGAATTGGAGAAATTAAAATAAAACCAAAACAATTAAGTTTTGGTTTTTTATTCTTATACACGAAACCACACACCTTCACTATAATCTACAATATCAAGTTTATCATATTGATTCAAAACCACAGTTGAATTAGAACCATTCAAAATATCAGAATTATACAAATTTACATTAACCACTGAGCCAACACAAACGATTTTAATATTTCTATTAGTTCCAGTTGCTGATGGTAAATAATAATTTAGTGTACTTGAACCAGAAAAAAAGATAATATTACTATCTGTTGTTGTTCCTGTATAATCAGTATAAATAGTTTGAAATCCAATTTGAATATTTTTAGTATACAATGTATCATTTGAAGAATCAAAATATAATGTATCATCTGTCAAAAAATCATTTGTCAAACCAGAATCTTCAATGAAATATAATTGTTTTATTGTATTTTCTCCAACTCTCATCCACACATTTTCATCCACTTCATTAAGAAAAAATTCACCAATATAAATATCTGTTGTTCTCCATGCTGGTAATAATGTATGATCATCATGTGATGATCCTAATGCTGGAATTGTAGGAACATCTCCTGGAACAGTATTTCTTTTTATTATAACTCTACTATATTTTTCAACTTTAGACATGAACAAATTATTATTTTTATTATATATTATTTTATTAGACTAAAAATACTCACAGAGAAGAATCTTTACCACCATCAATCAAAGTATAAAGTAATGGAGGGTTATTTGGTCCAGGTAAAATCACATCTACACCAGAATCATTAACATCACCTAAATAACTACCATTCAATCCATTCAATGAATCATCAACACCGCCGTTTAGTAAATTCCAAAAATTTTCCGTTGTATTACCAGATAAAATTGTTAAAGGAACTGGCAATCTTGATTTTCTATCAGCTCCAATATAAACCAATTCAATTGTTGAAAAATACAAAAGAGGATCAGAATTTTTATCGATATTAGTTCCCAAATTAAATAATTTAAGAATAAATTCATTATTCTCATTTTCATATAATATTCCAGTTGCATAATTTCTAAAAAAATCATCTAGTACTAATATTTCTGCGTAAGATCTACATATATACTTTCTAACATTATCATTTTTTTGAATATACCAATCATATGATTCATTAATATAAACTTGATATAGAATATCTGAGATATTTAACAAACCATCTATATTTTGAATATAAATTATATCAGTAGCAGGGAAAAAAGGAAAAGAAGAAGGTTTTTCAATTATCATTTCAGTATCATAAACACTATAAATTAAAGATTTTCCAGTAATTGTATTTCCTGAAACATTAACATATGTATATTCTTTAAAATTATTCAATAATCCTCCTTGAGTGTATATAATTCTAATTCTATCATTATCAGTATATTGACATGTAAAACCAGTAAGTAAAAACTGATTGTACAATGAATAATCATATGTAAAACCACTAGGCTCAAGTCTATTTAAGTTATCAAACAATTTATATCCAATATATTGATTATGAGTATTAAATGTATAACCTATCCAATTTTCATTATCATTTAATGATATTGTTAATCCATCATAATCGAAATATCTATCATAATCGCACATTTTTGCAGTAAAAACTACATTCAAATAATTAATGTCATAACTACCTATTTTAATATCATAATAATCAGAATAAGGAGTATTTGATGATAATTTATCAAGAGCGTCATCCCAGCTTATTCCTATATTAAGATTCTCAACAGAAAATGCTTTATTTTTTAAGTCATTTATAACTCTATTTGGAATTGTTTCTTCTAAAATTAAACATCCATATCTGATATCTTTAACAAAAGTATTTAATGTTAAAACATTCACAGAATTTGAATCTATAGTATAACCACTATAAATATTTAATTTAATATAATCTCCTATAATACAATCAAAATTTTGTGAATAAGGAACTGAAGTAAATCCTTTAACTACATTATTACTAATTTGACTGGTAATACCAGTAAATTCAGAATTAATAGTTAAACCTGATCTAATAATATATGAATCATGATGATAATCTATTCTAACAATCTCAGAAGATAAGTACAAACTATTAACATCAAATTCAATTTCAATATATTTTTCAGCATTTGTATTTAACTGTTTTCTTGCAATATCATAATCCGTAAAAAAAATTTTAGATGTGCTTGATGAATCTGAATATGAACGCTCTAGATCATATTTCACCAAATTTTTAAGAATAAAAGATTTTCCTTCAATAAAATATTTAGCTTCTCCTGTTATTGGAAAATTGTAACCAACATTCAGCAAAAAAAATTGTTTATCAGAATTATTACCTAGTTTTACACTACAGCTAAATTTATCAGATTTTTCTCTTGTGTTCAAAACATTATAATTTATTAAAAAATTCTTATTCGAAACTATGTAAATATCATTTTCAGACTCACTTCCAGATTTTTGGTCTTTCAACAAAATCAACTGGCCTGGTTTAATATTAACTCCATTTATTTGTGTCCATTGTTTAGATATATCAATATGAGTATCTGCTGCAACATCAACAAATATTATATTTTTAAGAACTCTATCAATTACATCATATTCATTATACATATTAACAATTGAATAACCATCTCCTGTTAATAAATTTTCTTTATTATAAATATCTTCTAAACTATTAATATATGTATATGTAACTCCAGTTAAATATTTATTAAATCTAAAATAAATATCACCTACTGCAATAAATTTTTCTTCATCATATTTCACTGAACGAGTTTGTTGAACAAATGTTCCATCATCCTGTTTAATCCAATCAAATTTTCTAGATTTTCTATTTTTTTGCATCTATAAACTTTATTTCTTTTGTTGTATATATTAAAAATAAATTATATATTTACAATCTAATAAAAATACATCATATGAAAAATATTAACAAAGGAGATATTGTAACTCAAGATGCAACTTTTTACAAATTTTGGAAATGTCAAAAATTTAAAAGAGAAGTAATTAGTATTGAAGGAGATATAGCGCGCCTTAAAGATTCAATTACAATTATATTTTACGATGGAACAATATCAGATAAAAATTTCATCAATTTAGATTATATAAAAGTAGATGTATCAGAAACAAGAAAACAAAAATTATTAAAAATAAATGACAGAATTTGATGAAATAAACTCCTTAAAAGAAGGAACAGAAAAAAGAGATAAATTAATAAATTTTTATAAAGACACAGTAAAAATAAATGAATGGTTAAATGTCACCAATAAAAATTCTATTATACATTTCAAAGATAGAGTAGAGTATAAAAAAAATAATCAATATCACAGATTAAATGGTCCAGCGATTGATTATGATAATGATGACAAAAACCAATATTACTATAAAGGAAAATTATACACTTTAAAGGAAGATTGGCTAAAGATATCTCAAAAGGAAGTAAGAAGAACAAAACTAAAAAAGCTAAAAAAAGAAAGTTCAGAATAATCTGAACTTTCTTTTATTTTTTATAAATTATACAATATGGAGTATTATCACAAATTTCTAAATAACTTTGATATTTTTTTCTAACCAATTCTGGATCAGGATTAGAATCAGACAACGGAATTATTTTTTTTAATAATTTATAATTTATATCATTTGGTTCTCCTTTATATAACACTTTATCAATTTTATCTGATAATATAAAATCTACTATATCCTCATTCAATGTTATCCTTTTATCATATGTTTTAAAATAAATATTTTCTTTAATATTAATCTCCACAATAATTTAATTTTTTCTTAATATATAACTATTTAGAAAAAAAGTTTATAATGTTAATTATTATTTAAAAAATTGACATTAAACATAAACTCTAATTTCAATCAATTTATTAGATAAAAAATCATTCTCAGCGAATGATAAAGTATCATCTAATATAGTAATAACTATTTGATTAACATTAACTAAATATAAATTAAAATTATACATCAAATCACCTTGACTATGACATCTAGTACTATCTTGTGGACAAACTGTTTTGTTTAGAGTAAAAGCATTTGATAGTGTTCCAGTATATTGTCCAAGAGATGTTCTAGCCCAAACAATATCTCCAATTGTATTTTCTAAAATATTAACAGTAGGAGCGTAAGTACTACCTTGAGTAAATAATGCAGTATAAACCTTATATTTAGGAGAAATATTAGTCCAAGGTGTAGTTATTTCATAATCTAGACCAAAAAATCTTTCATATTCTTTTCCTGTAGTTGATTTTAATTTCTGATAATACAAACCAGCAGTATCCAACCATATCTCTGTTAATATAAAATTAGTTTCTCCACTAAATGGTATTGTTGAATGTACATCAAACATACCAGTTCTATTTGCCAAATATATTTCAATATTATCAACATCTAAATGAGTTGTTCCAACATAATTGTCACTGTTGAAATTTTTACTTAATTTACTATTTTTCAAAGTATTTAGTTGACCCTGTATTGAGCCATTAACATCGAATCCAGAATTAAATAATGAATCCAAACTAATCAGATTATTAATTGGTGTTGTACCAAAATCTCCAATTGAGCAAAGTCTAGTGTTACCATCTAAAATTGTTATTTCTGGCTGTTGAGACCATTTTTCATTTTCCATTTTTTTTTATTTTTTTTTAATTATTTTAAAATATAATTAATATTAATTATATTTTTTTAATATTATATTCATTTCACTCAAATCAAATATGTGATACAAACTACCCAATTGTTTACCTTCATACATTTTTAAATATTTCATTTATACTATTTTTAATTTATTCATAAATTGACTGTCCATGTTTATCATTATGTAAATCATGTTTTGCAATAAAGTAATCTCCACTAATATACAACGAATCTAATTTTATATACATATTGAAAATTATAGGAGTTTTACATCCTGTCATTAAACTATATCTTCTAGAAATATTAAAATCAGGAGAGAACCAAGTACCATTTTTAAATTTACCTGTTCTAATTATTTTCTTCGAATTTTCTTTATTCGTACCATGATACAATAAAATATATATTTCGCCGTCAATATACATTTTTTCAATATTTCTATCTGTAACATTTTTTAAATATTCATCAGATAAAAAATTCTCATACATTTTAAATTCTATAATCATAATATATCTTATATATTATTTTTTACATATAAGAAATAGTTTTTTTATATATATAAGAAAAACAACTTTTGTGGATAATTCAAAATACATATACTTCAATAAAGATGGTTTTCCTCACAATTTTTCATATGATAAAAATTCCGAAAATTGGAACGGTAAAATAATATTTGATGAAAATTCAGATCAAACATTCAAAACTCAAAGTTTATATATGTTTGAGAGCGTTGACCCTATTGATTTTACAATTAATTCAAATTTATTATCAATGAATTACAACAACAATAGTGGTATAACAATTTCAGGATTATCAAAATCTGGCGACACCAGTCACCAAAATGAAATCATAACAAATATCACTAAAGTAAATGATTCAAATAAATTTTATTCTAAATGGATATATGGATTAGATTTTCATAAAAAATTTCCAATTGGTTCAGTAGTTAATTTTTCCGGAATCACTGGATCATCTGATTTTAGTGATGATAAATACTTTAATATATTATCAGTCAAAAAGAACGCTTTTTTAATTATAACAAGCACAAATAATAATCTTTTCAATTTATCATTTTTATCTGGTACAACAAGCTCACTGAGTATGATTTCTATTAATGATTACAATAGGAATTTATCAAATAACAATTTATTAATTCAAAATTTATATCCTGGTAAAGTATTTTCACTAATAAACACCACATACAATGATGGTATTGTTAGTGTAATAAAATCTGGAACAACAAAATCATACTTAAATGAAATAAAAATTGATGACAATACTGATAAATTATTTACATTGACTGTTGAATTATTAACTGAAAGACCTACGATTTTACAAAATAATATCACATTAGAGTCAGAATCATATAATACTGGTACTCTTAATGTAGGCAAATACGCATATCTATTAGAGCAGACTACAATTTATACTGAATCAGGATCAGAACAATCAAAAATGAATGTAATATTTGAAGATGTTTTAGGTAATAAATTATTTAGTGGATATACATTCACAATTGATTCATTAGTAACAGATAACATATTAGGTAACAAATCTTTAACATTCAAAACATTTTATGATTCATCTAATGTTCAATATAGATCATACAGTGTAACTAGCAACAACACACAATGGAATACAATACAATTTGATGGTACATTAGATATAAAAATTGGCAGCATAATACATCTAAGTGGTGTAACTACTGTTAATAACACTGGTTCTACATTTTTAATGAACGATAGAGAATTTAGCGTAATAAATTCTGTATATAATGCAAATTTAAATAACACAATGCTATTTGTATCTGGATATATTATAGACGAAGATAATTCGACATACACAATTACACAAAAATTACAATCAAATCAAATAAAAAAAGTAAATTTCACATCATCTGGTAATATAACAGAATTTAACAACACTACAATTAATAATGCATATTGTTACTCTACATCAAATATTATAAATTTATCACAAATGTATATCAGTGGAAAAACAAATAATACATCATATGATACTATCACAGTTTTTCTAAATAAATATAAATCAACATTAAATAAATATGGTATAGATGCGTATTATACATTTAGAAACAATAATGATTATTTATCTATTGAAAGTTTATATGGAGCGAATAGTAATTATTTTTCAGTATCTGGTTATTCAAACGGAATAAAAATAGATGACAACTTTGATTTTACTGTTAATGGAACAACTAATAAATATGATATTATCACAAATGAAAAATTAATACAAGAAAAAACTAATAAATCAGATATTAATTTATATAAACCTGATGCTCATTCAGAAATAGTACTAAGATTACAAAGTGATAATGATAGATTTGGATTCAATTTAAAATTAAATGGAAATGAATATAGTATAGGTTTTTCTGTTGATACTCAAACTACAATAAATAACTTTATAACTACTTATAATGATATTATGTATAGTAATGGGTATATAATATACAGCGGATATAGTATTAATCATACTGGATATACATTAAACATTCAGTCAGATAATGATATTTGGGATTTGAGTATAATCACAAATATTTTATCAACTCATGAAATAATAGAAAATCAAAGAAATAATTCTATATTATTATCTGGTAATGAATTAACAACATCTACAAATTTATTTGATTTAAATTTAGCTACAGGTATGTTATTAAAAATTACAGGTAGTACATATGATGTAAATAATAAAGAATATAATATATTATATTTATCAGAATCTGCTATAACATTATCTTATCAAGGTGTTTTCACTACAGAAAACAATGTAGTAATTGGTGGAAAGACAAGAGAATTTATTAGAAAACCAAGAGGAGAATATAATAGAGATGTATATTTAAAAGCATATTGGGAAGTACCATATCAAGACGAAATAGATGAATCTATATTCTTATATGATATATCTGGTGAACAATTAAAACCATTTAATAACATTGAAAAATTAAAATATACGGGACAAAAACCATTGATTGATTTAACAAACAATGTAGTTTTTCTTAATAATACACCGAATGATAATTTAATACACGTTAATAATCCTAAATATCAACAAACAGTTTTTACTGGATTGACATACAAATTAGAACAATTAGATTCTTCTATTTCATATGATTATATACCTGAGCCACTAGAAATTTTCATAGGTTATAATTCTATTGAAGAAGGAGTAAACAACAGAACACTAAAAATTGATAAATTTATAACACCATTAAATAGTACTAATTATTTTTCGATGAGTGGATATACAAATTCTGGATATTCGCATTCACTCAACAATTTCACATTAAGTGGTAATGTTATTGAATTTTCATCAACATTCGATTTTAATTTTAAAAATTATTTTGAAACTAATCAACTTATAAAAATAAATTTTGAAGATCAAAATATTATAAGCAAAACAATAAATGAAAATGTAAATATTTATAAAATATCAAATGTTTCAAGAAATAAAATATTTATTGACACTGGATACACATATTCAAATGATTCAAGTGGTTATACATATGATGATTCAGGATTTACATATTTTAATACAACTGGTTCAACATTTTATTACAATATAGAAATTCAACCAAAAGAAGTATTATCATGCGTATTATATGGTCAAACTGAGATAGAAGATGTTAGATTTAAAGTGAATCTTAATAATTTAGGAGTTCAATTAGAAGATGATGTTTATAATATATTATATCTTTCTGATATTGAAGATAACGCTATAGATTATACATTATTTAATCGCAAAAGAAAAGAAATGCTTGTCAATTATAGAGAAGTTTATGATTATGTTGGTTCATATAAAGCATTGATAAATGCTATAAATTTCTTTGGATATAATAACTTATATTTATCAGAATATTATAAAAATATAGACAAATCTTCTACATTATACGGTAACTTACATAAAATATTAATACCTGATATTTTTGATAATAGTGTTTCTGGCTGGAATGAAACAGATTTTATTAGTAGCAAATATCAAAATAATATTTCATGGAAAAAAACAAACTTATTTAATTTATCATATTCAATAACTGATATAGAAGGAAATAATGTTTTAATATATTCATTAGATGAAGTACAAACTAAATTAACAAAACTAAAGACTTGGCTTAGAAGACACGTTGTACCATTATCAACAAATTTAGTTGACATAACAGGAGTATCAGATACAAGTTTAACATTATACCAAAATTATGATGAATCAAATCAAGTGAAAAAATCAGTAGTAAATAGGAAATCAACAGTGGTAAATTTTAATTATACAGCAACTTTAAATTTTGGATCAGATTATTTAGTTACTGTCAATTTCTACACCTTATTTGGTGCAACAGGAACAACTATAGATAATAATGAAATTCCGAATGAATATTCTGTTAAGATAAAAACATTTTATCTATCTGGTACAACATTCATAAATCCAACAGAAACATTAATACCTGTTCAATATTTTAAATTACATAAAACTGATTTATCATCTTTTAGTTTTAGTTTAAATAAAAATGTTGATCCATATATTTACATTGAAACTACAACATATGATAATGATGGTAGTGGAATTGGTTATGTGAACAATAAATTATTCTATTATGACGAACCAAGAAATTATTGGTTAGTTAATAATAATTTTGATTTAACAAAAATGAAATATTGGCAAACAACAAATTATGTCAATAATACAGTAAAATACTGGGACAAATCAAATGTTACTTACAATAATAGTAGCACAACTGTATCATCACCAGTAGAGACTATTGTTAAAATAAACTCTTTAAACAAAACATATATATCTAATATAACACCAAAATAAAATAAATGACATCATGACAGATTACAATACTCTTTATACAAGAAGTTTTGATGGTATAACAGGTTACACAATAAAAAGTGGTGCTACTTTAAGTAGCACCACTGATATTCATCAATTTATGGATGAAAATGGTAATGTATCTCAAATACCAAAAATTAAAAAAACTAGATATAAATATTACATAGATCCAGACACACCAGATAGAATAATAATTGAGAATTGTGTAATTGGTGTAAGTGACGAAGAAAGTGGACCATGTAGCTTTGGTGTGGCATTGGGCTTAGGTGATGATACTATGTGTTTAGCTAAATATGATTAGAAATATATTCTAAATATAAGTTATTCATAAATCTTTCAATGTTAATACAAATTGAAAATTTACCATAAATATCATCTTTTTCATTGTAACATCTAAATCCAACATTTTCAACGAAAAATAATCTAATAAGTTTGTTATCAATCAACAGTCCTTGTCTTTTTGATAACATTCTAAGTTGTTCTTCATCAAATTTAATTAATAAGCTATCAATAGTATTATCAATACTTATATCATATTTTTTGGTTTTAAGCTTTTCTAAACTATTTTTTAGTGAAAAAGTATCATTCATTAATATCATCTTCATTTTTTTTGGAGTCTTCTATACAAGTTTTACCTACCATATTCAATTCTCCTTTTTTAATCATATCTAATAAATTAGGTATTGTATATGTAATAACATCACTAATTAAAATAAAAGTATCATATTTTCCGTATTTATCACCATGTATAAATTCTTCTAAATCTATTTTATCTATTTCTTCTGTACCATCTTTGAAAATTGTGTTAACTACAACCAATTGTGTGTGTTTTAAATTTTCATAACACTCGTGAGCAGATATGTTTACACCATCTGTTAAATTTTTTGTTTCTGGATTAAGAACAAATAAAAATAGATTATCTTCTATTTTTAACACTACTCCATCATATTTCATATATCTTCATTAATTTTAAATATCGACCTAGCTGTTTACTATTTTCAACTAATTTATTTATATCTATAATAACATCATTTATTGATAAAAAATCAATATTATTTAAGTTGTGAGAGAAAAATTCAATCACATCAATTCTTTTTTCGAAAAATTTATTTTTTGGACTTCCACATTTTTTAGCATAAACTAAGTGAAATCCATCAAAACTATCTATCTTATCATCAATTATTCCTTTTAACATCTATTTTAAGAACTTGTTTTTATTTATATATAAAAAAAAAACAAAACAGTTTATGATATTTATTGGATTAGATGTATCAAAAATTTCAACTGCTCTATGTATTGAAAAGAATGGAATCACTAAACTATTTAGTTATTCTACTCAAAAAGAAAACAACACTTGGGTTAAAGACACAAACTCATTTATTAATTATAGACACATTAAATATTCATATTTAGATGAGGAAGATTATAGTAAATCTGAAATATTAAAATTGAAAAATTTTGATGAAGTTACAGATTTAATAATTAACGATATATTTGATAATGTAGGAATATTAGATAGTATAAGAATAGGAATTGAAGGATTTTCCTATAATTCAAAAGGACCAATATTTGATTTAATTGAATTCACAACATTACTCAAGTATAAATTATTACATAGAATAAATAAATACGGGGATATACAAATATTTTCACCAATAACTCTTAAAATGGAAGCATGTAAAATGGCATACAAACCCAGAATTGAAACTAAAGGTAAAAAGGTAATCAAAGAAATTATTCATAATGAAAATGATGAAGGTAAAAATGCTAAAGACTTTGATAAATGGGATATGCTTTACGCACTAATTAAAAGCGATTCAAAATTAGAACTAAAGGATTGGTGTGTGGAAAATATGGAAAGAATATCCAAAATAAAAAAAGTACCTAAGCCAATAGATGATGAAATAGATGCAATATTTTTGGCACAAATAATCAAAAAACAATATAATCAAAGAAAATAATTAATATATAACTATTATAAGTTTCAAGCATTTAAGGCGGAAAATATATATTATATAGTATATATATATCATGATCTTGCATGTTTTTTATAAATAATTGATTATCAACTATTTATAAATGAAGAAAATAGTATAAAAAAGAGAATATGATAACAAAAGATAAAATAACAATAAATGTAACAAATACAACGAAAGCACATTATATTAATTTAGGATATGAAATAATAAACAATAAAATGAATGTTTATATTAAAGATTTACCTAAGCATAGTGGAATTGAAATTTTTGTAAAATGTGATAAATGTGGTGAATTAAGAAAAATGCAATATAGAAATTACTTAAAAAGTTTAGAAACATATAATGAATATTTTTGTAATAAATGTTGTCATGTAAAATCTGAGAAAACATATTTAGAAAAAAATAATATCAAATGTATATTTTTAGATACAAATTTTATAGAAGAAAATAAGAAGAGAAATCAAATAAAAAGAGAAGCATTAGAAGAAAGTAAAAATATAATAAAATCAAATAATAAAAAGATTGAATTAGAAGAAAAAAGAACAAAATTCATACAAAAAGCAAAAGATATTCATGGTAATAAATATAATTATACTCTGGTAAATTATGTAACTAATAAAATTAAAGTAGAAATAATTTGTAATATGTGTGGAAAGCACTTTTTTCAATCTCCATCAAATCATAATAATCATAAACAAAATTGTACATATTGTGATGGTAAATATAAGATAAATGATAATAGTATTATTGAATATAGAAAAAAAGTTAGAAATGAAACATATAAATATAAAAAAGAACTTTATAATAATTGGAATGGTTATGATTATTATGATAATGAATATATTAAAGATAATTTCAATTTAAAATCTTTTGATGATAATTATCCTAGTTTAGATCACAAAATATCAATTAAATATGGATTTGATAATAACATTTCTATAGAAAAAATAGGTAATATCAATAATCTATGTATAACTAAAAGACTTATAAATATAAAAAAAGGTAAAAAAAATCATGTTTGAAGAAGGTAAAGAATACAAATTTAAAAATAAAGATATAAAAATATTTGGTACTAAAATTAATGAGGCTCAACAGATTGATCCAAATATTATACCAAAATTTCCTATCAACAAACCTGTTAAATTTGATGTGGAATTAATGAAAAAAGCTATTAAATATGGCTTGGTTATTCTTCTGAATTATAATGGAGATGAGGATCGCTGGAAAGGTGGTAGAGAAAGAACAATTCAGCCTATGGTACTTGGAGTTAATAAGAATACAAAGAATATGCTTGTAAGAGGCTGGCACTTAGAAGGATGGTCTGTATCACAAAAAGCTGAAACAAAAAAAGTTTGGAGATTATTTAAAACTGATAACATAAAGTCAATGACATTTACTGGTAATTTTTTTAGGCTTCCACCCAAAAATTATATGCAAAATGATAGAATTATGACAGAGAAGATATTAGCCAAAGCTGATTTTAATGAAATAAGAAGAAATCAGAACACTTTATTGAAAGGTGGACAGATACAGTCAGAAGAGGAAACGACTATCTCCACACCAACGGGAGGAGTAGTGAGCATAGAAATAACCAACTCTAATAGTCAGATAGATTTAAAAACTCCATCAAAGAACTTGCTTATCAATAAAAATAATTATGATGCTAATAGATTTTTGAGAGATTCAAGTACAAAGTCTATGAAATTTTCTGTAATGAAGAGTATGTTTGGTAATAATTATCTTGTATTAGTAGGTGCTATGGGTACAATTAATAGACAAATTAAAGTATACGATGGTAAAAAATTAATAGGTAATTATAGATGCATTAAAACATTTTTAGGTTCTGATTTAAGTAACAATAAAATTGTAGACGGTAAAAATATATTTGACCTATATGTATTCAATAGAAAAATTTAATATATGAAATATTTAAAAAATTTTGAAAATGAATTAACCACTGAATATAAAGTAGGTGATTATGTATCAATTAACTATGATACAAAATCTAACACATTAACAAAGTTGAAGGATTTTGTGAATAATTCGATAGGAAAAATAATGTTTATTGATGATAAAAGTATGATTATTCAATATGTTAATATTCCAGATAAAATAAAACATTTTTTTTCTGATAAAAATGTTGGAAAAGATAAAATAAAAAATTCTGTATTTTTTTGGAATAAAAATAATACAATAAAAAGATTAGCAACAGATGATGAGATAATAGAATATGAAGCAATTAAAAATACAAACAAATTTAACATATGAAGCACTTAAGATTATTTGAAAGCCAACTAAAGCCTAAATATAAAGTAGGAGATTATGTTCATTTAGATATGGAGCCAGATTTTACTTATGATGATTGCTTAGGACAAATACTTAAAATAGATAAAAACGGATTCATAAACGAACCTGAAGAAACAGATTCAAATAAAAAACATGATAATTATATTAACACATTAAATCTTTACCCATATAAAGTTAAAATATTGGATGGTAAATTCGATGCTGAAGAAGGCTTAATAGATAGATATATGAAAAAAGATGAAATAGAATATTTTGAGTATTTATTAAAGAATAAAGATACTAAAAAATTTAACATATGAGCAAATTAATAAATGATATACATAAAATGTTGGGTTATCTTAAAATAATACAACAATATAATTATTTTTCACAATTAGGAAATGAAGATGATATCGACTATTTAAAAGATAAAGTTGATAATTTATATTATATAGATGACACAGATAAACTTATAAAAGATTTTGAATGGTGTGCAGATATGGTAAATCAACTTTATGATCAAGTTGATTCAGAATTTAAAAAGAGAATGTTAATCGAAGAACAACTATACTAAAAAAGTCAGATTTAATCTGACTTTTTATTCATCTACCATATCTTTCACCAGGATATTTCTTATCTATTTCTTTAAACATATCATAAGAACGTTTAAATAATTCAAATTTATTTTCTATGAAATCGTCTACATCTTCTTTTGTTGAACTAACAATATCAAAATGATTTTTAATAGATTGTGGAAGATTGTTCATGTAATTCCTTATCTGATCTGTACTATAGTTAGGAAATTTAGGATTATAATCATTTACTGCTCCAATTAAAGCATTAACAGTATATTGATCATTGTAGTTTTTCAATAAATCACCCATTAGATTTATTTTTCTTTCTTCATTTTTTTCTCTTTCCACAGTATAAGCGTTTGATGTTATTCCTTTTACGCTTGGATTTTTTTCAAATTCTTCATCAGAAATCTTTTTTTTGTGATTACCACCAATATCACCACCCTGAGGAAATTCAATTTTTTCTTTTACATATTCGCCAAAATCTACTAATTTTTTCATTATTATTTATGTTTTTTTTTTATATATTAAATTTATTTGTAGTGAATAAAAAATTCAACTCATCAAAAGTTTTTATCATCCAATTATTTCTATTAGCCCATTGGTGATCATTGTATTTGTGTATTACAATATCTAATCTATCGTTGGCTAATTCAATTGTAGTAAAACTTTCAATGTTGGTATTTTTCTTTTTAAGGATATCTATATTACTTGAATCAATTTTGTCAGTAAGAACAAATTCTTCAATTCCAAGAATTATTTTATATAATATAAAATAATCTCCTTCATCTGGTTTGAATAAAACTAAGAAATATTTTTCTTTTTCTTTTTTTCTTTTAAATATATTAAATTTTTCAATTATCATAATTATATATTTTCTTTTTTCTTTTAAATATATTAAATTTTTCAATTATCATAATTATATATTAAATTTTCTTGTTGATATTATCCATGATGGAGTATAATTTACAGCATTTAAAAATAAATAGTATGAAAAAATGAAATATGAACTTTTCCAAACCAGTGATGTTTTATTTGTATATTCTTCTATTTCATAATATAATTTTGGTGTTTCTTCTATTTTCGTTATCACAGAATCTAATGTATATTTTTTTACTTCTCTTTGTATTTTTTTATTTGTTTTTTTATTATCTGTTTTCCAAATATATGGATATTTATACATAAATATTAATAGTGCGAATTCATCATAACAAGAATATGGTATACCTCTATATGTGAAACTATCAGTTATATTTTCTTCATATTTCTTTTTATATATTTCTTCATAATTATTTAGAAATTTTTCAGTATCAGAACTAATTTTTATAGAGGAATTTATTTTTGAGTTCATATATTATTTTTATTTATAATTATATTTCGCAAAGATACAAAAAAAATATAACCTTTACTAATAATTATCATCTTTTATATTATTATAAGTTGAATTTATTTGAGATTCTTGTTAAATTCATTTCATTGATTACTTTTTTCTGTTTTTCTGTAATATTACCATAAATAGTAAATGATGATTTATTGTCAACATGGTAAATATAATTATCATTTGTAGTTAATATTAATGATAATAGAACAAATATTCTTTTCTTGTGTTGTAAAGTGCCTTGATATCCAGTCGTACACTCTGTTATGGTGTTGATTCTACCTTTAACTATTTGAGGTACATCTATAAAAATATTTTTTTCTTTATCATAACAATTCTTACAATTAAATTCAACTAATGTATCAACTATCAACAAATTACTAAGAAATTTTTTAATTTTCGTGTAACTACCAGAATAGTAATTTAACAAATCATTTAGTATGAATGTTGTTTCGGTTTCTGTATTTTCAAATATTTTGAAATTTATAATCATATTAATTAATTTTTTTCCTTAAATAATTAAAAACAATTTCAAAAAATATCAGTTTAATTGAAAATGCCAACATAACAAACCAAATAGATGTATTCAATGTGATTATAACAGATGCAAGAATCATAGTTATTTCAGATATAAACCAAAATAAATGCCATGCATCAGTAAACACAACAAAAATAGTAGTACTTCCTATGAATTTTTCTCCATTTAATGGATTGGCATTTTTATATTTATTGAGAGACCCCAATCCTTGTTCCCAAAATTTTGGATTTAATTTATATTTTAAATATAATCTTGACTTGTAAAATAAATTAGGAGAAGATGATATATCAGTTATAGATTTAGATATACCAGATATTAATAATAAAAAAAGTATTATTAAAATGTTTAAAATTGCTGAAGTAGTTAGTATCATATGTTAAATTTATTTGCTTGTCTTTTTATATTAATATCATTTATTATTTTTTTTATATCACCAGGAATATTTCCATAAATTGTCATCTGAGAATTTGTGTCTACTATATGACTAAATTTTATTCTTTTCAATCTCAATGTTAAGTATATATGTTTAAGATCATAATTAAATCCATAACTTCTACCGTTTATAATTCCTTTATGATGTTTATTTGAATGTATAAAATTTGTAACACCATTTATATCATCTGTACATTTATTACAATTAAATTCAACAATGTTATTGTTGAAATTAAATAATTTGAAAATGAAATTTCGTATTGAATCTTCATGACTATCAAAGTAATCTACAATATCATCCAATACCAATGTGACTTTATCATCTGAGTTCTCGAATAATTTGAATTCTGTTATCATGCTGATATATATAATTATTTGAATTTGTTTTTTAATACTTGATATTGAGATTTAACAGAATAATAAGACCTATTTAATTTTTTAGCACAACATTTTATTCCTATATGATAATTTTCAATTAAAAAAATAATATCATCTTCTGGCCATGAATTTTTTCTTTTTTTTGCTATCATATGAGAGCATATATCTTTATACCATTCATTTTTAATTGCAGATGCTGCTGCACTACTATTGTTTTTTAGAAAATCATCTTTATAAATATATTTTGATGCCTCGTATTTACATTTTTCATATGTCCAAAATTTAGCAGATCCTCCTAATGTACTTTTTTTGTTAGTATTTAATAATTTCCAATTATTATTTTTGTATTCATTCATATAATATTCTTCCAATTTCTGTGCTTCTGATTTATTAATATAGTCAGTTAATTGTATCAATTTATATTTATTGCTTGCTTTTTGTAAATGTTTGTAAATTGGACCTTTTTTAATATGCTCCTGCTCTCTAATTTTTATATTATATGTCAATCCAATATATGCACAATTATCATCAAATTCAAAAGCATAAATACATCTAAATTCTTTACTACCAATTTTTATCATATGTGAACAGATATCATTAGATATATTATTTACATTTGAAAAATTATAAGCACCTCTATATTTTTTTTGAAAATCATTTCTACTATTACACTTTAATGCTTCTTCTTTGCATTTATCATAATTCCAATAATTATTAACATAAGTCATATGATTACAAATTTTTTCTATCCATTTTTTTGAAATAGATATTCTATATGCACTAGCATCATTTTTTCTAAAATCAGTTCTGGTTAAATATTTTAATGCTACTTCTTGACATTTTTCTATTGTCCAGTAATTATTAGGTTTATGACTTAAATTCATATGAGAACAAATACTATTTAGCCAATTATTTTTTAATGACTTATTATATGCAGTTGCTTCATTTTTTTGAAAATCTGATATAGAATTATAATTTAATGCTGCTTCTTGACATTTATTGTGTGTCCAATGTCCTGGAGTATTAATTTTATATTTCATATGTGAACAAACAATATTTAAATATTTATTTTTTACACAAGCATTATATGCTAAATTATCTAATTTTTTAAAATCACTTCTATATTCATATTTTAATGCTGCTTTTTGACATATTTCTAATGTCCATTTCATAGTTTTTATTGTTTATTTTTTAATAATTTATTATATATTATAAAACAATTAATGTTTTTGATCATATAAAATAAAGTTAAACTATAAATATTTTGATTTATGAAATAAATTCATTATATTTGTAAAAATATAAACTTAAAAATAAAATAAAATAATATTAGATAAATATATGAAAATTGCTCACTTAGCTGATGTTCACATTAGAAACCTTGAAAGACATGAAGAATATAATGATATTTTTCAAAAAATAATAAAAAAATTACGCAAAATTACACCAGATAGAATTGTTATTGTTGGTGATTTATTTGAAAGTTATATTGAAATTTCAAATGAAGCTGAAATTATAGCTGGAAATTTCTTAAATGAATTATCAAAAATTGCTAAAGTTATAATAGTTCGTGGTAATCATGATATTCGTAAGAAAAATTTAAATAGAATCGACAGCATAGAAACTGTAGTTAAACTAATGAATAATCCAAATGTTACTTATTATGATAAAACTGGATTTTATGATGATAAGCAAGATAACAATTTTGTTTGGGTTGTTTATGAACACTCAGATAAAGACAACGATCCATGGAAAAATATTAAAAAATATGATGGTAAAATATATATTGGGTTATTTCATGACCCAGTTTTAAATGTAACATCAAATACTGGTAAAGTTTTTAATGATGCAAACAAGTACAAAAATATGAATTATTTTAATAATAATGATTTTGTGCTAATAGGTGATATCCACAAGCGTCAGTATTTAAGAAATGATAAATCTGCTGCATATTGTGGCTCAACTATACAACAATCATATGGTGAAACAATTGAAAATCATGGTTTTTTATTATGGGATATAAAATCACCATCAGATTTTGATGTCACTGAATATGATATTGACAATGAACACACTTTCATAAATCTTTATATTGATGAATCATCAGATTATGACAATTTAAATTTGTCTGCTGATAAAATTGGAACAGATACTGAAATTAAAGTTCATTGGAAAGAATATTCATCAATTATAAATACTGTTAATGAAAAGAAAATAAGAGATTATATTAAAAATAAATTTAGCACAACTAAAGTTATTTTTGAAAAAGTTTATTTATACACAGATATATTATCATCAAAAATGCTATCAGAATCAATTGATTTGACTGATACTGAAACACAGAAAGAAATATTTAATGAATATTTAGAAGAGCAAAAATACAAAAAAGATGATATTGAATCTATTCTTAAAATTGATGATATAATAAATAGTAGAGTTCAATTGGTAGAATGCTTAAAAAATACTGAATGGAGTATTGATAAATTCTGGTTTAGTAATTTTAAATCTTATGGAGATGATAATGTTATAGATTGGGCTGATATTAATGGAATTGTACAAATTCATGGAGAAAATCAGGAAGGTAAAACAACTATTTTAGATGCACTTACTTATATTCTTTATGGTAAGACTACGACAACATTAAGTCCTGAAAAATTTGGAGATTCAAGATATATAAATAACAAAAGAGATTTAGATTATGTTAATGGTGGTGCAATTATTAATTCAAATGGTAATAAATTCGTTATTCAGAGAAAGACAGAAAGAGTTTGGAATAAGAATCACACGGCATTAACAAGCTGTCCTACATCATTGGATTTTTATAAAAGCGAGAATATTTGTGAAGAAAATAAATTAACAGATGAAATTAAAGCTAAGACTCAAAAAGAATTGGACTCTATTTTAGGAGATTTGAAAGATTTTATTAGATTGTCATTCACTAATGCTGATAATTTAAATGATTTATTATCAGAAAATAGAAGTGTATTTATGGATAACATCATCAGAGATGCTGGTTATGATATTTTTGAAATTAAATTGAATGAATTTAAAGAATATAAAAAAGAATTAGTAGAAGAAAAATTAATAGTAAATATTCAAGATTCTGAATCTCGTGTGAAAGAATTGAATACTGAAATTATTGATATTAAAGATATTATTGATACTAATAATTCTGATATTGAGAAGCATGAAAAAGAATTATCTGATTATAATACAGATAGAGATAATTTAAATAAAAAATTAAATAATATTGATTTATCAATGTTAACTTTTAATGAAGATTTAAATTTGAATACCATCAACAATTATGAATCTAAAATTGAAGAATCTAAAATTCAAAGCACAATTTTAGATAGAGACATTGATAAATTACCTACTGAATTCGATTCATCTAAACTTGATGAATATAAAATTAAATTGAAGCAAACGAACTTGAAAATTTCTGAACGAAAAGATGAAATTTCAAATTTGAAAACTTCATTATTAGAATCTGATAATAAAATAGATAAAGTTAATATTAAAATTGATGAATTAAAACAATCTGAAATTAGAAAAATATCATCAAAAATAAATGCAAATGATTTACAAATTGAAGTTATTAAAAATAATAAATCTAATATCATAAAGGATGAAATAAAAAAAATAACATCAGAAATTCAAGAATTAGAATTAAATTTAAAAGAATTATCATCTAATATAAAATTATTACAAAAAGATGGAGTTAACGCTAAAAATTCAAATGAGGAATTAGATAAAGAAATAGAAACATTCAAAAATTCAAAATCTTGTCCTAGCTGTGGTAGAGATTATGATAAAAATGATCCAAAATATTCAGAACACTTAGCTCATTTAGAAGATAAAATTAAAAGTCTTGAAATTAAAAAAGAACCAAATTCTTTGATAATTAAAGATTGTATATTAAAGTATAAAGATTTAAAAAATGAATCTATTGAATGTAATACAAATATTCTTAATTTGGAAGACATGAAAAAAAGGTTAATTCAAGGAGAATACCCTGATGATATATTATCTAAATTGAAAGAAATTGGTAGCAGTAAGAAGTTGACTCAAGACAATTTAGATTTAAATAAATTAATAGAAAAAATTGAGAATAACATATTTGATGAATCTGAAACATTAAATGAAAATATTGAGAAAGGGAAAGAACTAATAAAAAACATAGAAAAAGGCAAATTAGATACATCAATTGTAATAAAAAATATTGAGTCTGAATTGAAAAATTTTAATGTTGAAGGTATAGATGATGATATTTCAATTGAGGAAACTAAGAAAGATAATTTTGAGTTAAGAAACAGAAAAATGTCAAATAGAGATAATATTATTTTATCAATCGAAAATTTTAATTTTAAAATAAAAGAACTAAAATTAGAAATAGAAAAATATCAAGAATATAAAGTTAAAATAGATGAAAATAAAATTATTCAATTATCAATAGATGATGTGGATAATAATATTAAAGTCGTTAAAGAACAAATAAAAAATTTATCACAAATAAATATAGAAATGGAAAAAAATATTATACTCAAAGAAAATGATATTTTTATAATTTCAACTAAGATAAAAAAATATTTAAAACAAAAGAAAAAAGATGAGTTATTAAAGGAGTATCAAAAATGTATTAGTCGTGATGGATTACCTACTTTTTTATTGAAAAAGTCTATTCATTTAATTAATAAAGAATTGAATGAATTATTAATAAATGTTAATTTTACATTATTTTTTGATGATAATTTAAATTTAAGGCTTAGTGCAGATGATAGGCTAGATTCCAGTCAAAATGCAATTGAAAGTTCTGGAAAAGAAAGAACATTTTGTGCTCTTGCATTGAAGATAGCATTACGACAAATAAATGTCAAATCAAAATCTACGTTTATTGTATTGGATGAAATTATGGGTAAATTAATTGATGGTAAAAAAACAAAATCTGTTCAGCAATTTTTAGAATTTATTGATGAGTTGAAAAATAAAGTAAATAAAATTGTAATTATTGAACAGGTGCATAGTATAAATTTTGATGCATCAATTGAAGTTGATAAAGACGAAGAATTAGTTTCTCACTTAGAATTAGTTTATTAAAAACAAAAAAAGAGTAGATTTTTATCTGCTCTTTTTTTATTAAACTATTTCAATTGTGATTTTGATTCCTTTTTTTTGTGCTGCTATCATATTGTCACATACTTTATTCATCCAAAATCTAGAATTTGTAACTTCTCCTTTAACTTTATTTTCTCCTACAATTACACAACCTGATGTAGATGTTTCATTTATTCCATTATGAATACGAATACCATCAAATCCTGGTACATCTATTAATAAAGGTAGTAATCTTTTGAATCTATTTGACATGTTTACAATTACTTTATATTTTCCAATTGGAATTGCAGTTTTGTCTTTTATTTTAATATTTCTAACAACATCTTCAATAGTGTCACAAATATATATACCGTTTTCATATAGTTTACCTATTGTATATTTATCATTGTGAAATATTCTACATAATTTATATTCTAAATTCATATTTACTTATTTTTTTTAGTCAACGTAATCAAAAACATAATCCTCATCAACATAAGTAGTACTATTATTTTTTTTGGTATACCCTCCACTATTATAGCTACTTCTAAAATGATTATTCATGTTATTTTCAGTCATATAATATAGTCTAAATTTTTCATTTAATTCCCATATTTTTTGTTCTTGAATTCTTTGCTTTTCAAGTTTATGATATTTTTCGTTCTCAATTTCCTTATACATATCATCAAGATTCATCATAATAATATTTTTTATTTTTCTTTTGTTTATATATAAATATTTTTTTATTTTTATTGAATATATTATAATATTAACATTTAATAACATTTTTAAAAATTATATATAAAATGGATAGTTTTTATTTTTTGTTCCTAATATACCATTACTTTGATAATGTATATCAATCATTATTATAAATGGATTAGTTGTTGTACCCCTGTTATAGTAGGTATACTATTTACATTTAATGCAATTTCAATAATTCCATCAATTTCTAATAATGATGTATTTAAATGAGTTGAATCTCCACCTATATTACTTAATTTGATTTCATCTATAAAATGTCCCCATCTTGGACGATCTGTTGTTCCTGTTACAGAAATTGTTTGTGGTATAGTCAATTCAGAATTGAATGTTTGTCCTGATTGGTTATAACCTTTACTGTAATTTACATAATAGTTTAATGCAAATGTTCCTGAAATTGCTGTACCATTATGACTCCAATGTGTGTGTAAATATATATCAGAGTTTGGTAAATAATCATGTGGCATATGATATGTAATATTATCTATCTTATCATTAACTTGAAATGTATAATTAAGTATATTAGTTCCTCTTAACGGTGATAATGAAGGAGCAGTAGATCCACCAACCCTTGGTATTATCTGACCGATTAAATCTTTATATCCAAATGTCGGTGTTGTATTGTCTATCATTATACCTGTTCCTGACAACTTTGGTAATATTAAATTACCATTTAAATTTAATAATGAATTATGATATGTTAATCCACTTTCAACATTTACATTTGGAGATGATACATTTAATGTAAGTAGTCCATAATTCGTTGTACCATTTAATGATACTGTTCCTGAACTTCCTGATGTTCCATTGGTTCCTGAACTTCCTGATGTTCCATTGGTTCCTGAACTTCCTGACGTTCCATTCGTTCCTGATGTTCCATTTGTGCCTGAACTTCCTGATGTTCCATTTGTTCCTGACGTTCCATTTGTTCCTGACGTTCCATTCGTTCCTGATGTTCCATTTGTGCCTGAACTTCCTGATGTTCCATTTGTTCCTGATGTTCCATTTGTTCCTGACGTTCCATTTGTTCCTGACGTTCCATTCGTTCCTGATGTTCCATCTGTTCCTGAACTTCCTGATGTTCCATTCGTTCCTGATGTTCCATCTATTCCTGATGTTCCATCTATTCCTGATGTTCCATCTATTCCTGATGTTCCATCTATTCCTGATGTTCCATCTGTTCCTGAACTTCCCGATGTTCCATCTGTTCCTGAAATTCCTGATGTTCCATCTATTCCTGATGTTCCATCTATTCCTGAAGGACCAGGAGCACCATTTAATGATACATTCCAAAAATTATATGTTCCGCTACCAATAGATGAAGTAATATTTGAAAATATTTCACCTGTTATTTTATTATATGATAATATATAATTTATCATTAAATTTGATGAGTCATGTGTTATTATAATATCTTGTCCTGTAGATAATGATAAATTAGGCTCAACAAAAAATGATATTGTACCTCCTGTTGATATTTCTAATGTATTATTCGAAAATGTAGTATATTTATCTCCACTTAATCCATTTGTTCCTGAACTTCCATTTGTTCCTGAACTTCCATTTGTACCTGATGTTCCATCTGTTCCTGATGTTCCATCTGTTCCTGAACTTCCATTTGTTCCTGAACTTCCATTTGTTCCTGATGTGTGAGAAATGCCAGATAGAGATTCTAAATATGAAAAATTACCGTCCATTTCGGTTATAGTTAATCTTTCTCCTTTTTGTTGTCTTAAAATTAAACTCATATTTTTTTAATGTTTTTTAATGTTTTTTAACTTTTTTATTAATGTTATTTTATTTTTAAATTAAAAATATAATAGAAACAATCACTAAAATATAATATTTTTTTTGATTGTGGTGTTTTTATGATATATAATTTGTTGATTTTTCATTTAATGACAAATTACACTGATTTAAATGAGTTTTTATTCTATTATAGATAAAAAACGTTTTCCACATAATATATATAATTTTTCATAAATATATTTGAATCAGTAATAGCAATAAACTTTTTAAAAAATAAATAGTATAATTAGTTATGATTAAATAAAAATAATACGATTGAATGGGTTTTATAAGAACTATTAAAGGAGATGATGGTAAACCATATATTTCATTAGAAGATTTAATTGGAGAAGTTGAAGAGGCTAGTAATTTTAGTATTGAATACAAGAATGAGGGTAAGAAAAAAATAGATTTCGTTGAAATTATATTATCCACTTTACATAACATGGAAAAGGAATATTACGAAAAATGTTTATTTAGAAGAAATGATGATAAATTATGACAGGACAAGCAGTAAATATAACTATGAGTGATTCATATTGTGATATATTTAGTATAAATTTTACTTATAATCAGACAATTGAATATATTATTGAAATAATATCATAAAATGTTTTGTTATTAGGAAAAAATGTTGTAAATTTGCACTATCAATTACAATAGATAATTAAATAAACTATATAGTAAAGTATATACATATATAATAAGTTATGGAGAAAATAAAAACAAAATCATTGGAAGACATTTTATCAGAAAATGGTATTTCTAGTAATACTGAAGAAGAGTATAAATTAATATTGTGGAATGATGATGTGAATTCATTCGAATGGGTAATAACTTGTCTAATGGCATATTTAAAATTTTCATTTGAAAGAGGTCAAGCATCAGCTTATAATGTTCATCTTATAGGTAAAGATATTATTAAAACTGGCTCAAAAGAATCATTGGAGCCTTACAAAAAATTATTAGAAGAGAAAGGATTATCTCTCACAATAGAACAATAAAATGAAAAAAAATACAATAGATTATATTTTGTATATTTATACTACTTTTATATTAAAAAATAAAAGTGGTGATATTTATAAAAAATGGGCAATTCCATTTATGACATTATTAGAATGGACATATAATTTGTACATTTTTATTTTCGCTTTAATATTATACTTACCATTTTTATTGATTTCAATGACTATTGGCGAAAAATTGAAAATTAAGAAATTTCAATTAATGAGAGAAATTGTCAAATATAATAACATAACAAATAACAATAATAAAATTAATTAAGCCTATGAATTACTCGAAAGAAGTAGAAGAAGTTATTAAACTAAGTAAGGGAATTGCAATTATTATTCAATCTAACACAATCAGGCCTGAGCATTTATTCTTAGCAATGATAGATGAGGAATATTCTGAAGCATCTAATATAATGAGAGATTTAAATCTCAATATTAATGCTATCAAATCAACAATTCGTGATTGGTCTAAAGATTTACAAAAACAGAATGGTTTGAATTCTCTTAGAAAGAATGCTTCTATTCCATTAGAATTAGAAACTGAAAAAATTCTAAAAGAATCTGTGGTTTTTGCCAAATCAATGGACTCAGATGAAGTTTGTATTGAGCATGTTTTTTATGCAATATTGGATAATAATAATAACCTTGTTTCAGATTTATTTAATAAATCACCTGAAATTTTAAGAAGTTTAAAAAACAAATTAAAAAATGAAGAAGATGAACTTAATATTAATGATGAATTAGAAAATAGTAACATGGACGAAGAACAAGAACAAGAAGTAAAAGGAAAGAGCAAATCAAAAACTAAATTGATTGATCAATTTGGTACAAATCTGACCAATCTTGCAAAAGAAGGTAAACTTGATCCAGTAGTAGGACGTGCAGATGAAATTAAAAGAATCTCACAGATTTTATCAAGACGTAAGAAAAACAATCCTGTTTTGGTAGGAGAACCTGGAGTAGGAAAATCTGCTATTGTAGAAGGATTGGCTCAGTTAATCGTAGATGGACTTGTTCCTGAAAATTTACAGGATAAGAAAATTATTACTCTTGATATGGGTTCTTTAGTAGCAGGAACTAAATATCGTGGTGAATTTGAACAAAGATTAAGAGGTATTGTCAAAGAAATGGAAGAAAATCCTGACATTATTCTTTTTATTGATGAAATTCATACTATTATAGGTGCTGGCTCAGCCCAAGGTTCACTCGATGCTTCCAATATGTTGAAACCAGGATTAGCAAGAGGTACATTTAGATGTATTGGTGCTACTACACTTGAAGAATATCGTAAGTATGTAGAAAAAGATGCTGCATTAGAACGTAGATTTCAGAAAGTTGTTGTTGAGGCAACCAGTAAGTCAGAAACTTTAGAAATTCTGAAAAATATAAAAAAACAATATGAAGATCATCACAAAGTTACATATACTGATGATGCATTAGAAGCTTGTGTTAATTTGTCTGGTAAATATATATCAGAAAAATTCTTTCCAGATAAGGCAATTGATGTTCTTGATGAGGCTGGCGCTATGGTTCACGTTAATGGTACAAGTGCTATTCCTGTAAAAATTGTTGAACTCAGCAAAAAAATAAAAATATCTATTGTGGAAAAACTTGATTGTATTTCAAATCAGAAATATGAAATTGCTGCTGAACATAGAGATAATGAAAAACAATGGAAATCTGAACTTGAAACTGAAAAAGAAACATGGAGTCAATCACATTCTGATAATCGTCCTTTGGTAACACAACAGGATATAGCTGAAGTTGTTGCTCTTATAACAAAAATACCTGTAGATAATGTTTCTGTTGATGAAAACAATAAGCTTAAATATATGGCTAATAAAGTTAAAACTATTGTTATTGGACAAGATGAAGCAGTTGACAAAATAGTTCAATCAGTTAAGAGATCAAGAGTTGGTATAAATAGTCATGATAAACCAGTTGGCACATTTATTTTCTCAGGACCTACTGGAGTAGGTAAAACATATCTTGCTAAAATTATGGCAAAGGAGTTATTTGGTTCTGAAGATGCTATGATTAGAATTGATATGAGTGAATTTATGGAAAAATTCTCAGTATCTAGATTAGTAGGAGCACCTCCTGGATATGTTGGATATGAAGATGGTGGTAAATTAACTGAAGCAGTTAGACGTAAGCCTTATTCTATTATTCTTCTTGATGAAATTGAAAAAGCTCACCCTGATGTTCAAAATATCCTTCTTCAAGTGTTGGATGATGGTGTATTGACAGATAGTAATGGACGTAAAGTCGATTTTAAAAATACTATTATTGTTATGACAACAAATGCTGGTTCACGAAAATTGAAAGATTTTGGTACTGGTATTGGATTTGGACTTAATAAAAATAATCAAGACTCTAAAAATTCAGTTCTTAAAAAAGAATTAGAAAAAGTTTTTAGTCCTGAATTTTTAAATCGTGTAGATGAAGTTATCAATTTCAATTCTTTGAGTAAAGAAAACATTTGTAGCATTGTTGATGTTGAATGTAAATCTTTAATTTCAAATCTTAAAGAAAAAGGATATGATGTAATTATATCTCAATCACTTAAAGATTATTTATTTGAAAATGGTTATGATGAAAATTATGGTGCAAGACCATTAAAGAGAGTCATTCAGAGTAATATTGAAGATAAACTTACTGATGCTATTATTGATCAAGAAATATCAGTTGGTGATACATTATCATTGATATATGATAAAGAAAGTTCTTCAGTTAAAATCTTTAAAATTTCAAATAACGAAATTAAGAATGGTAACATATTGACAGAAAATACTAAAGTTTAATAATGATTACATGGAAAAATTTAAATGTTAATGATAAAATATTCTATGTTATCTTAAATAAAGATAACATAGAAATATTTCTTAATAGTGAAATGAAAATAGAAGAAATGACAATAATTAACATTATTGACAATAATAAAAATATTCTATTTAATACTGACATACTTGGTGATGTTGAAATGACATACAATGAATATAATTATGTTAGTTATATTACTTCATATTTAGATGACTCACTTGTTATAATATCAACAGATCATTCTGGAATAATAACAGAATTAACAAAAATATTAAGAAAATTGAGATAACATATATTTTGATAAAAGCCTCTGATAATCAGAGGCTTTTTTGTTAAAAAATTAAATGATTTTTTTATATATAATATTTAACATTTATTAAGTAATTATCATAAAAAAATATCAAAAAATATGTCAGATGAACATTATAGAATATATTTTCAAAGAAAATTTAAAACCAGTAAAAAATATAATGACTTTTACAATACATTATTAGATTTAGATATCAAAAATTTATTTGAGGTTTTACATAAGTTAAGATTACCTAATGGTTTTTATAAAGCATCAGTTTCTAACGATTATAGTTATAGTTGGTTGAGAGATAATTTTTTTTGTTCATTTCCAGAATTGTGGAATGATACAGAAAAATATATTCAAACATATCAAACCTGGTTAGATTATTATAAAAATATTGAAACACAATATGGAAAATTTTCATCTCTAATCAATAAGAAAAAAATAGATTTTGATTGGGAATTTCCAAATCCAAGAATAAATATAGATTTAACAGAAATTCATTCTGGTTGGAATCATATTCAAATTGATCAAATAGGATATTTTCTATATGGAATAGCTATTGGTGAAAAAAATGGGTTAAATATAATTAGAGATAAAACTGACATCGATATTATATCAACTGTGATTAAATTATTAGATGCTATTGATTATCATACTGTACCAGAATCTGGTGCATGGGAAGAAGGTAAAGAGGCGCCAAGAGCATCTACTATTGGAGTGATTGTTGCTGGATTAACATCAATTAAAATGTGTGATAAAATTGACGTCAATATTCCTGAACATTTAATAGAAAATGGTATTGAAACATTGAATGGTATATTACCAAATGAAACACCAACACGAAAATATGATTTAGCTCAATTATTTCTTATCTATCCATTTAATTTATTAACTGTAGAAATGTCAAAAACTATATTAAAAAATATAGAGGATAATTTATTAGATGAGAATGGAGTATATAGATATTTAGATGATAAATATTATAACACAAATGGCGAAGCAACTTGGTTATTCGGACTAAGCTATTTAGGCTTAATATATTGTCAATTAGGGGAAAAAGAGAAAGCAAAATATTTTTATGAAAAAATTGTAAATGAATCTATTGACTATGAAATACCCGAATTGTATTATCATGGAACAAAAACTCCAAATGATAATAATCCTCTAAGTTGGAGTATAGCAATGACTATTGAATTGGCTCACATGCTTAAAAATTAAATAAAAAGAAAATATAACCTTATTAGGTTATATTTTCTTTTATAACAAGCCAGTGTTATAAATATTATTTAAGACTAATAGATCATTCTGGTATTATTCTAATTTTAGGTCTTTCAGTAGTTTTTGTTATTTTATTTTTTAGTATTTCATCATGTTCGTTAAGCTTAATTAATCCGAATATAGCATAATTAATCATATCAAAATAATTTGCATCTATACCTTCAGAAATTGTAGTTTTTCCATCATTATCTTCAATTTGTTTAGTTCTATAAATCTTCATTAAAATTAAATCTGTGTATGATTCCATTCTCATTGTTCTCCAAGCCTCATCATAATCATGATTTTTATTTAGCATCAATTCTTTAGCATTCTGTATATATTTAGTATATAATTCAATACCTTTATCATATGATAAATCATCTGAATCAGAATATCCAAGTTCTAATTGAATTAGCCCCATTATACCATAATTCACAATTGCTATTAGCTCAGAATTTATTCCTTCATCAATTTTTTTATCTAATTTAGTTTCTATACTTCTAATTCGTCTCGCTTTTATGAATATTTGATCTGTGACAGATTTTTGTCTTAAAATTCTCCAAGATGCGCCATAATCTTTCATTTTCTTCATATAAATATTTGAACAAATACTTATTACATTATCAAATTCCTCAATTGTTTTATTTGTATTACTCATTGTTTTTTAATATGTTATTTAGTTTATCTGCTCTTTTTTCTTTTATCGACAGTTTTTCATTTTCATATAATACTTGTTCAAACTTAAAATTAACTTTCAATTTGCTTAGACTGCAATAACCGTTTTTGAATTTGAAATTGTTTTCAATTTTTGTGAATTGTAAATTTGTATAGTGTAATGTCAATACATCCGAAATTTCTATTTTAACAGACATTTTAATTTTATCATTTATCAATTCCATTAATTTTTCATATGGCTGAATTCTATTTCCATCCATTTTACAATCAAATATAAAAGAGTTATCAGTTATTTCACATAATGATTTAGATAGTGATCCATCATCTAATTCAAAATCAACAATATAACTCATTGATTCCAATTGATTCAATTCTTCTGATGTTTTCCACATATTAGATGTAAAACTTCCAATATAATTTCCATTATAATTTCCATTATAAATATTTGAATAATATGGATTAGAACTAACACTAGACGTGTCAATTGATCCATACATATATGAATTAGATAATCCAATTGATGCACTTGATGTAATTAATGAACTTAATTGACATGTCGCTGTTGCTGTAGTTCCATCTATTGGTGTTTCAAATTCTGAGAAAGACACTTCTTTTTTGCTGTATTTATCTGATGTAGGTGAAGTTGAAGTATGTGAAAGTTCACCTGGTGAGTTATTTAATAATGTATTGAATATAGACATAAAAATTTTTATTATTTTTATTATTTTTATATTACAAAGTTTATTTTTTTATATATAGAAAAAAATACAATAACGACAATATGTCCAGTACTAAGAAAATAATAAAGATTAATCCAAATGTCTTAATGGAATGGACATTTGATAATGAAAATAACGTGACAGAAAATTACAAAGTTATAACAAATCTTAATGAAAATAAAAAAAGAAGTTTTATATCTACTTCAAATAATAACAATACAAATAATAACTTATTTTTATTAGATACTGTTTTAAGAAAATATACTCAGATTGACGTATCAAAGTATAATTTTTTACAATATCAAGATTATAATACTGCTCCTATTCCATATGATAAAGTTAAGTTATATTTACCAACTAATTATAATTTTGTTTTAAATGGATATGTTGGATTATATGTTAAAATTTACACATATGATTATTATAATGAAAAAGTGTACGAATTAGCTAACATATTTTTTGATTCAACCACAAAATCAACTTCAGGTATGACATTATCTATTCCATTTTTGTATGATGAACAAGAATGGGGTAAATATTATGAATTTCAAATACCGTCAATTGATTATGTTTCTAATCAAAGAATAACTTCATTAAAAGAAAATATAGTCTCAAATAATACAATCAATGATAATTTTACTCTTGGTGTAGGATTAAGTCAAACATCACCAATTTTTGTGGATTTTAAATATTTAGTTACAAAAGAAACTGTTCTTGGTACAACATATTTTTATTCATCAGAATCTTATAATACATCATTTTCAAAAAGTGCAGATTACAATACATTAGCTGTAAATATAAATGAATCATTGGAAGGAGATTTCTTTGAAATTAAAGGAACATATGGTAATTCAAGTCAAAATTTGGATAATTTCATAAGAGAAATGGAAAATAAAGGTCGTAGAATGCGTATTGAATATGATATTTATCTATTAGAAGAAAATATTCAAACAAATATGCAAACTGTTGTTGTGTCAGGTAATGGATCAAATGATGATTTCACAAAAACTATATTATATAGACCAATTTTAACTTTCTCAAATACAACTGCTGCAATTAGAGTTGTTATGAGAGTTATTGATTTAGTAGATATGAGCACAATTGAAAGAACATCTACATTAGGTTTAGATAACAATATTCAAAAATATGGTAAAAAATTAATCAGTTTAAATATACAAAATTTAAACAAACTTAAAATATATAATGCAAAACCAGATGAAATTGTTTTGGGAAAAGACTACTTATCTGGTAATATAACAACTGAAATTGTGAAGGTTAATTCTCCTCAATTAATAGAAGTTGGAAAATTAATAGTTAATAGTTCATCTAATAGTTCATCAACAGCATTGACTAATAATGATTATAAAACTATGGGATTATTAAATATCGTAATCACACCATTTGATAATATTATTCAATTTAGATTAGCATCTCTTCAGTCAACAAATGGTACTACTAACCAATTAGTTATATATGATTTATCTACTATATTAAATAATTCTGAATTGGTATTGATATTTAAATCTGATTCAGAAACCATAGAAAAATCTATATATAAAGAGGCATCAAATGATTATGTAAATGGTATAGTGAATTTTAAAATTATAGAAAATGATCTAACAGTATTAAAATCAATTTACAATAAAGGATTTACTAATTTTTATTTGACATTGGTATCAAACAATCAATCATCAAATGGCACTAATCAAGTCATTGGAATAGATAAAGTAAGAACATTATTATATTCTGGTACATTTACACTATTTGAAGATATAACATTTGTTGATAATAATACAAATTATATTTCTGATTCAAGTAGCTCTGTTCCTATATCATCAGGTAGTTCATCTACTAACACTACTACATCATCAGAATCTATATGGCCTATGGCAGGCAGAACAGTTATTATTTATACAAAATATAAAGATACATCTTCTACATCAAATTAAAATAATTAATAATGATAACTACAACTACAACTACAACAATATTAAATGGTAAAGTTGATTTACTTAATGTATTAAATATGTCATCTGGTACAACATTAAGTTATAATTCATCAATTGAGAGTATTATAAATTTACAAGGAGGTACTATTTTATATTCATATGATAATATGATAATAGCATCTGAAATTACAGATTCATTCTATAGTGAATTAATAAAAAATCCTAATATTGAGTATATAGATTCTTTGCCATTAAAAAAATATGGTGATATAAATTATGACTTAATAAACCAAATTAAAATTGATACAGGTAATAGTTCTAATTTGAGTTCTAACCCGATTACAAATTCCGGATCAACTATCACTGGCTCAGGTAGTAAATATAATAACGTATTCACAACTGGTATAAATGTAACTGGTTATACCAATGATATCACGAATTCTATAAATACATTAAATACACTTACCACTACACTACAAGATGGAGTATCAGGAAATTCTAATATTCCAACTAGAACAATAATACATCCTATCATCACAAATGAATATTTCGATTTAAGTGTAGAAACAAATAGTAAATTTGATTATCTTATAACTGCAACTGGAACTTCACCTATAAAATATGAACTCATATCTCCAGGTAATTATACTGGAACAGTAGGAATAAATTTGAACAGAATAAGTGGAGTAACATCATCTGTAAGTGGAGTATATAATTTTAGATATAGTGCAATAAATTATTACGGATCAGCATCAAAAAATTTAGTTTTAACTGTCATAGATTATGTTAAAATAACTAATACAAATTTAGTAATTAATAGCAAATTTGGAACAACTATTACATATCAAATATCATCAAATGGTTATCCTAGTTCATATGATGCAACTCCGTTACCATCAGGATTAAGTATAAATAATTTAACTGGAGTAATTAATGGAATTTGTTCTGAAACAGGTAGTACGATTGTGAATCTAATAGCATCTGGAATAACAGGGGTTGATTCTAAACAGTTATCTATTGGTGTTGGCTACATTCCTATTATTACTAGTTCTGGTTCTGTTTTAGGTAGTTATTATTTTCCTTTTAATTACACAATAGAATCAACAGATATAAATTCAACATATAAAATAATAGGTAAATTGCCTAGCGGATTAAATCTTCTGGGTAATATAATAAGTGGTACACCTAATTATCCTGGAATATCAAATATAAAAATAAAAGCCATTAATGCATTTGGTGATTCAACTAAAGATTTAACAATTACAATTCCGAATTTTAATATATAAAATAACAACTTAACAAATGGCAACATCAACACAAAGTTCACTATTTAAAGGATTAACATATAATGATGACATAACAAATGAAATTATATCAAGTGGAGGTACTATAGTGTTTACTAGGGATAACGTCATAATGGCATCTGAAATTTCTGAAGCTGAATATAGATCATTGTTAAATAACCCAAATATATTAAAACTGGAAGTTCTACCATTAAAAAGATATGGAAATGAAGGAATTACTTCTACTAGCATAACAACAACTATATAAAATATGAAATATACTATGAATTATTTGAAAACTTTTGAAAAATATGATATATCTGATATAGATGATATATTAAATCAAATATCAAATTTTTTAGATTCAAACACAAGAAATCTTTGGATATCTAATGATGAAATAAGTATATATATCAGAAGATCTAAAAGATCATTTAAAGGTAATGTATATGATTTTTTTGATTTTGCTAGTATAGATGTGACAGAACCAAATAATGGATTATTTACTAAAATACTTAAAAAATTTGAAGAAATATATCCAGATAAAAACATTTTTATTGAATCTGTTCTAACTGATAGATTTGCTAATTATATTAAAAATGTTCTGAATTTTGAAGAAGAGTCTCCAAATTATAGCAACAATTTTTATAAAATAAAACAAATTATAAATTAAATATTTTTTTATTAAATTCAGAATAATCTTTATTTACAATTAAAATGTAAATATATCCCAATTTTTTACATTCTTTTTCTTTTTCTATGTTCCTATCTTCATGAAATTTATACCAATATGATGATTTTATTTCAATTATCATATTTAATTTTTCTAAATAAAAATCTGGAAAATAAATTAAATTATCATTATTTAATTTGTATTTTATAGAAAACCCTCTTTTTATATTTCTTAATATTCCTATTTTTTCACACAATTCTAAAAATTTTTTTCGTATGATCCTTGATAAAATAAATTGGTATCTTTAAATTTTATCATCTTTTTAGAAGTATTTAAAATTTTATTTAAAATTTCTGTACATTGACTCGAATGATTTACTCCGTATTTAATTAAACATGTAGATTTAGTTTTTTCTTTTTTATCTTCAGATTGTAAATATTTTTCAACATCATATTTTTCTAAACATGTTATTTTACTTTTCTCTTTAAATGATTCAGTTTGTACAAAGTACATTCCATTATTATCATTAAATTGTTTTAAAAACATTTTATTTTTTATTTTAGTATTTTCTAATGCATTTTTGCATCCATATCTTTCAATCATGGTGTTATTAAATTTTGATCTTATTTTTTTCGATTTAGATGGATGATCAACTCCTAAATTTTTTAACCATGTAGTTTTAGCTTTATTTTTAAATAATTCACTTTTCATTGCATATTCAACTCCATATTTTTTCTTCATAATTTTTTTAATTTTTTCTGAAGCGCATTTTTTACAATAATATATATTCTCATGACAATATAAATATGAATTATTAATGCAATATAAATATGTTTTATACATCATACTTTTCTCTTTTCCACAAGAATCACATATACCTATTATCATTATTTGATATCCTTTTTGTAAATGTTCAATAGGAATTTCTAATATATCATTAAAATTTACATTATATCCAAGATCATTATAAATTTTTATTTTTTTTGTCGATATTTTTATTTTTATGATTTTTTCTTTTATCATTTTTACTATTAGTTTTTTTATATATACAATATACAACACATAAAATATATATAATTAAATCATAGTTATATTTAAATTTATATAAAAAATGAAATAAAAATATGAGAATAAGTTCGCAAAACAATCAGGTACTTTTTCAATTGCCAACTGATATTGTGTCCAAAGAAGTTAACGATAGAATGAGTAAATATTTACATAAAAACTGGATACCATATTTAGATCCAATATCATACCTTAACTCTACAATAAAAGAAATTGTGTTTCCAAGTATCACATATGAAGGATCTGAACAAGTACTCAAATATGGTAAGAAACTTGAGTATAAGCCATCAACAAATATTTATGATACATATAATAATACTTTGGATATTACATTTAGAAGTGTTGATTCACATTCTAATTATTTTATGATGCAACAAATATTCAATGAATATTATAACAATACTAGAAAACATTTTTTACCTCATATTAATTTATTTATTTTGGATAAGGATGGAGATTTTCTATATTCTGTAGTATTTAGAACTGCCCTATTTAAATCATTATCAGAAGTTAGATTTATGTATCAGGCAATGGATGTATCTGAACAAACTTTCACAGTGCAATTCAAATTTAATTTCATGGATGTTTATTGGGATATAACTGAAACACCTGATTATAAACAAGAGAATATATTCACATCTGAAACTTGGGATCACACTAATGAAATTTTACCAATGAAAAGACCTCAGAACAATTATAAATTTTAATATTTTAAACTTTTTATTTTAAATTGATATAATCTATCATAATAATTATATTATGAAAGCTAAAAATAACGGCAAATGGAATATAGAGAATTCAACAGAAATTGATAATATATCATATGAATTGTATCTTATTGAATTTAATGAAAAATATTTAAAAGGTTCTCCATATTTAGATCAAAAAACTTTTCGTATGTATTATAAAGATGACGATAAATATTATAAAAATGCAAACAGAAAAATTAGGGCAAAAAAAATAAATCAATTAGAAATAAATAAACTTTCTAATAATTATATCATACAATAAAAACAAACAAACAAAATAAATTATTAACTTTTAAAAAAAAATAAAATGAATACAGAATTAATAGTAGGTGTGAATATCGGTAGTTTACCTGATCCATTTCCAGAATTGACAAATAATAAAATCAGAAAAGTAAAAAGTTCTGGTGATTTGAATCAAGAATATAGAGATATGTATGAAAAGATGGAAATGTCTTTATCAGGTATAAAAGAGATTAAAGAAAATCAAGTTGTTACTGGTACAATATCATCAATCAGTCAAAAAGAAATCTTAATTGATTTTGGATTTAAAGATTTTATCTACGTAGAAAAACCAAAATTGAATACAGTTATAACAGAATTATTGGTTGGTGATTCAATTGATGTGTTAATTACTTCTGTTTCAGAAAAACCTTACCTAATTAAAGGTTCTATCACAGAACTCATTAAGCAAAATGTTCATAATAAAATGAAAGAATATTATGAACAAAGATTACCACTTATCTCAGAAGTTAAATCAATGATACCAGCAGGTTATATGATGGATATTCTTATGGATAATGTTAGAATTGAAGCATTTATGCCTAATACGTTAGCAGATGTAAATAAATTAACAGATTCTGAATCTATATTAGGTATGACATTTGAAGTAATGCTAGAAACATTACAGCAAGAAAAAGGCGTTTATGTAGTATCAAGAAAGAAATATTTACAATCATTAATTCCAGATGAAGTACGAAAATTGAAGCATGATATTACATATCAAGGAATTATTACAGGAACAACACCTTTTGGAGTTTTTGTACAATTCAAAGCTACTGAAAATGGTCCTAATTGTTTAACAGGTATGGTTCACAAAGCTAATATTGGCGAGAAATGGCAAAATAAATGGAATGAAATTTTGCCTGGTATGACAATTGAGTTTTATGTCAAAGAAGTTATCAAAAATAATAAAATTATTCTTACTCAAATTTTAAAAGAATCAATGTGGGATAGTATTAAAGTTGGTAAAATATTAACTGGTAAAATTAGAGATATTAAAAACTTTGGAGCACTTATCACATTAGATGATGAAACGACTGGATTAATCCAGACTGCATATATTAACAGAAATGAGAAAAAATATAATGTCGGAGATGAAGTTAAAGTTAAAGTCATATCATTAATAAAAGATGATAGAAAAATTTATCTAAACTTTGCTGATGTGAAGACAAAAATAGACGAATAATATATTAAAAAAAGAGAATCATATGATTCTCTTTTTTTTATTAACTATTTTTCAAGAACATAAATTTGTATTTCTTCTTTGAATTTATTGTTCCATTTTTCCAAATACTCCTCATATAACGCCTTATATGGTTGAGATGTTTTTATATATGGATAATTATTTCTTAATGTTCTAAATAGTTTTGTTGATGCTTCAAAATTATAAGGCTTTAATGCTGCAGTCAGCATAGATTTCAATTCTACGATTGATATATAATCTTTCTCTACTGTATAATCGATTTTTTCAAATGTATTTTCTGGTTCATATAAATCCAATTCTGTTTTAAATTTATCATACCATTTTTTTAAAAACGATGTATATATCTCTTTATATGGTGATTCTGTTTTTATATAAGGATAATCTGATTTTATACTTCTGAGAAGTTTTATAGAAGCTTCAAAATTGTTTAATTTAATTATAGATTCTAATTGTTCTTCTAATTCATCTGTTGATATGTATTCCTTTTGTATGACATTATCAGCAATATTCTCATTGAATGTTTTTAATTTTCTCATGACTTTTTTCGATGTATATATTTACAATATCAATAAAATATATTATCATTTAAACTTAATTAAGATTATTTAACACTTATTATAATAAAAAAACCTTGAAAATTTTTTCAAGGTTTTTTGTTTTAAGCTTAACATGAATTTAAAAATATATTATTGTTCAATATCTTTTATGAATTGAGAATATGTCAAATCTAAAATTACTTCTCTGTCAAATACATTAACAGATATTTTAGATTTTTGTTTAGAGTTGTCTAATGTTTTAATGACTCCTTTAAATGTATTAAAAGGTCCATCAATTATTTTTACTCTTTCTTTAATGTAATATGCATTTTCATTTACAATAACTTCCTCAGTAGTTTTTTTATCTAATAATCTATCGACTTCAGATTGTCTTAAAGGTTTTTTTAATACACTTTGTACACCACTAATATGTTTAATATATCCTTCAGCATTATCAATTGATTCACATTCAATAAAAATATATCCAGGTATATTTATTTTTTCTACATTAATTTTTTTACCATTTCTTAACTGTTGTGTTTTTGATGATGGTACTAATATATTAGAAATTATATTTTCAATCGGATTAACTTTCAATTCTGTTTCAATTGATTCTTTAACTTTCTTTTCTTTGCCATTGGCAACTTTTACAACATAGTATTTCATTTTTTAAAATTATTTTTATAATTGTTATATTAACAATTACGTAAAAAGTTCAAATAAAAATTCCTTATATTTTTATATAAGGAATTTTTTTAAAATCTTCTAATGATAGTTTTTCTTTTTTGTGGCTCTATTATTGGTTGTATATAAGGATCAATAGGCTTATCATCACTATAATCATCAGTGAATAATTTGTCATTGTCTATATTATGATGTCTTTTTTTAGGTTCAAAAAAAGTGTCATTTGTTTCTACTTTTTCTTCATCTCTTTTCAACCTTTGATTTATAAATTCTCTAACATAATTATGAGCAGATTTCAAATCATCTTTCTTTTTATTTCTCAATCTTATACTTTCACCATCTTTATTTTTCTTGAAAATTTTACAAATAAAAATTCCTCCTTTTTTCTGTATTCTAGCAAAATAATATGGTTCAACGTTTCCTGACTTATATTTAATAATTCCACCAAATACAGTTGGATCATATTTAGCTTTACCGCTAGTAAATAATTTATCATCTATTATATTATCTTTCCAGTTTTCAAATGTTTTAATATTTTTCATATAGTATATATATAAAACTTTTTATATTATTTTTTATATATTATAAAAAATGATTTATATTTAATGGGAAAAACAAGAAAAGTAAAAGTATCAAAAGTCAAGAGAAATAATCAAAATTATTATAAGAATAAGAAAAGAATGCAATCTAACATTATATTAATTAATGAATTGAAGAAGATTAATGAAATAGAAAAATAATAAATTATTAGAATGAAAAATTCTTTCTTAAAATTGAGAATTGATGATGATGAATATCAAAAATTTCAAGATGTGTGCGAAAATAAAGGAAAAACTATGAGTGAAGTCATGAGAGCATTTATCAAAACATACAATAATGGAAAAAATATCATTCTATTAGATATAGACAATGAAACATTTGACCAAAGTTTAGAAATGTGTAAAAGTAAAAAAATTAAACTTAATGATGTTGTTAAATATCTATTAAATAAAGCAATTAAAAACAAAGACAAATTAACATTTAAATAAAAAAGAGTCCTGTAAAAACAGGACTCTTTTTTTATATCCATTCTTCTTCTTCAAGAAGTTCAGGATCATATCTTAAACCAAGTTCATATATTTTATCATAAATATCATTTTTATTTTTTGTTTCAAAAATCTCATTTACTGTTTCAAACTCACCTTCAATCTGTTTTAATAACAAAACATCTTTTGTTTCAAAATCCCAAACCAATTTCCATACATTGTCTTTTTCATTTTTTTTCATAGAGAATTTTTTATTTTTTTATTGTTAATTAAGTTAGATATTATCCAACTTTTTAAAATATTTTGATATATAATTATAGAATTTCTCACTCAAGTATATATTAAATAACATCTATCAGATTTTTTCATTTTACGTATTGTTCTGATAATTAGATGATTATAAGTTGTTGATTAGTAGAGATTAAAAAAATAATTAAAAATAATTAAAAATAAATGGCTAAACTTTTTTATAGATATTCAACTATGAATGCTGGAAAATCTATTGATATATTAAGATGTAATCATAATTATATTGAAAATGGTAAACGAACAATGTGTTTCACATCAGGTAAAGATGATAGATATGGAGTTGGAAAAATAACATCAAGAATAGGTATTTCAATTGATGCTACACCAGTTTATGATGATACTGATATATTTGATATAGTAGATAAAGACATCAAAGATAATAATAAGTTAGAAATTTCTTGCATTTTTGTCGATGAGGTTCAATTTTTAACTAAATCTCATATATTTCAACTATTAGATATAGTAGATGAATTTAATATTCCTGTTATGGCGTATGGTTTGAGGTCAAATTATATGTTACAACCCTTTGAAAGTTCAAAATATTTAATGGCGTTATCTGATCAAATTGAAGAGATAAAAACAATTTGTTTCGAATGCAAAACTAAAAAGGCAATCATTAATACAAAGATAACTGATGGTAAAATTGTTACTGATGGAGAAGAAATTATAATAGGAGGTAATGATAGTTACAAACCGTTATGTAGAAAATGTTATAAAAAATTATTAAAAGAACAAAAATGAAAGATAATTTAGAAAATAAATTAGAAAAAGGACATAAAAGACTTTGTATAGTAAATATGATTTGGTCATCAATAACTGCTCCATTGGTGTTCTTATTCAGTGAACATGACATTCCAATATTTGTAATTGCGTGGATGATTTGGTGTATTGTTGGAGTATTATCATCACCTAAAATAACAATGAGAATATGGCGAAAGTAGATTTCATAACACTTGCAAATATTATATTTAAAGATAAAGATAAGTATAAATTTATAACAGATGATGAGAAAAAAGATGCTTTTTTTGTATTGAATAGAAAGTTTGCTTATAAAGATATAAGAAAGGCTCAATTTTTCAACAATAAAAATATTGACAAATCATCATCTTTGGATATTTGGTATCAGATTTTTTATGGTACAACAAATGGTACACCTGATTGGTGGTGGAAAACAAAACAACCATCAAAAAATAAAATAAAATCAGAATTTAATAATAATGATATAAATTTAATTAAAGATTACTATGAAATAAAAAATAGTGATGTTGAATTTTTAATTAAATATTATAGTAAAGATTTGAAAGATGATATTAAAAGACTGAAGAAATTTAAAAATGAATAAAAAAGAGTAGATTTAAAAATCTACTCTTTTTCGTTTACTTGATTTCTTTTATTTGTAATATAATTATTACCATCAATTTTTATTTTATCTTTATTATATCCATTTTGTAGTATTATAATATCATATGTGAATTTTTTATTAATACATGTCTCTTTGTATAATACCAGATAATGAGTATTAAATGTCATTGATCCATTAGAATTGATTTCAATATTATCACCATTCTCTTTTTTGTGTAAAAATGGTTTTACTTGAACTGTAAATATTTGATTATTAAAAGTAAATGATCCATCTATTCCATTAAAATCTTCTTTTGCATTTTTTGGAAAATTAACTTTAATCAAATCTGTTATGTTTTTATTTGGATTTGTGATGTTGTTTTTTTCATCATCTATATTTTTTAGTTTTTTACATTTGTCATTAATATACAGTTCAAAATTACCTCTTGCATATATTTCAGCTCTTGTTCCTTTTGTAGAGCACTCTTCAACAGTATGATAATTATTAAAAAACATTTTACCAGAATAATGATATTGATTGAATAATTCTCCATATCTTAAAAATCTAATGAATGATTCTTTATCTCTTATATCATTAATCTTCATCATATTCTCATATACTTTTCTATTATTTGTGAATTTATTAATATATTCTGTGTGATAATAAAAACCACCAATTTCTAATAATTTATCCTCAATATTATTGCTATATAATGGATTTTTATATCCATGTGTTTGATATACTCTGTAGACATAATGACTAACCATATTTTTTATTTTCGTAAATTCATCATACGGAATATTAACCTGTACATATATATTATCATCGTCTTTCCAACAAAATAATATATCACTTTTATCATTTTCAATCATCTATTTAAAAATCTTAATTATTATATTTTTTACTATATTTTTTTACTATAACAAATATAATAAAAAAAAGTGAAACAACCTAATGTTTCACCTTCTTTCTTTGTAAAATTTAAAAAAGAGAGATAGCTCACACACACCTAAGGTAACTTTTATATTACTTAGCCAGGACATTAACCTGGATCTCTCATTTGATATAAATACAAAAACCTAGTAAACTTTAAAAAAGTCTCACTAGGTTAGAGCAGTTAATATTTTTTATTATCAGATTTTTAATCATAATTATATGACTTATATATAAACATTTTTAATTGATTTTTTTCTATTTTAACTCTTAAAATAAAAAATTATTTACACAAACGATCTGATGCAGAACTTGATGCAAAACTATCTGGCTTTCCCATTACTTTATATTTTTCTCCACATAACCATCCCATAACATCGTTATAAACCTTATTTGATTTGTTATTTGACATTTTTGCACCATTCCTTGTTGTTTTTTTTTCATTCAAATCCACATGAATTTCTACCAACTTATTTGGAGTTGAGTCATCATAATGATTTTTATTAAATTTATACTTGTAATTATTATCACTTAATGTTTCATTAATAGATTCTGCTACATCATGAGCTAACAACGCTTCATTCCACAATTTAGTCACAATATCTTTAACTTTAGGCTCAGTATATGTTGCATAAACCACATGAGCACCATTATTTTTTTGATCATTGTAAAAAACAACAGAAATAGCATATTTGGTTCTATGCATATGACTATCTGAATCACAACCAACTATTACTTTGGTGTCATTATCAATATTTTTTACATAATTTAATACATAATCATTTATGCTTTCAATTTTTTCACCATTTACTTTTTTCCATGCTAATTTTTTCATGACTGTTACAATTTTTTATTTTTATATTAAGAACTATGTATTTTTTATTTTCAAATAAGTTTATTATTTATTTTAAATACTATAGTTTTTATGGTTTTGCATCATTATCATCATCTATGATAATGATGCAAATTTTTATGATAATAAGGTTCTATAAGCCTTTTATAACGTTATTTAAATTTAATTTCATAAACATTTTACTAAAAATAGAGTATGTGTATATATCAATTAAATATACAATAATAAAATGTCTAAGATAAAAATAAATAATGAGTGTGCAATAAGAATAAATCACCCAGAATTTGGAATTTTTTATTTTTCATATGGTGGACTCACAGAAAAATATAATACGTTTGTATTCACTAAAGATATATCCAAAGTTCAAACTTGGAAGACAGAAAAATTCTCAGAAAAACAAATAAATATAATCATATCAAAAATGGAATGCAATAAAGGTAAAATATATTTATCTCTTGGTACAAAAAATGAATATGAATATACAGATAATATAATACAATCCAGAAAGAAATATTATTATGTTATTGATTCAATTAAAAATGTTAGATCAAAAATAAATTTAATATCCGCAAACAAAAATATAGAAACTTTAAATATAACACTAATTGAAGATTCAAAAAATATTCAAAATATATATAATAATATCAAGAACAATTTTTTCATAAATAAAATTTATACCCTTAATATTTGTGACGATAATTTTGACGATATATTAAATAAATCAAATGAAACACTAACATCACTAAATACATACAATGAGAAACAAACAGATTTGTTATTTAAAGTGAACAATTACATAGAAGACATTTCGTTATACAAAAAATATAAAAATATAATAGAAGAATCTAATAATTATTATGGATTATATTTAGATATTATTGATGCATCTTATGGATTTAGAAGATTGAAATTAAGTACACTTAAGTCATTAAAAGATTAATAAAATAAGATTAATAAATATTCTTTATATGTTAAATAACTTTTTTATGATACAATGTAGTTGTTGATTGTGGTAGTTGGAGTCAATGTTGTTGAGTTTGTCATACTATATTTTTAGTTAATTTCAATGTGACATTATATATTTTTTATTAAATTATTTATTATATCTAATTTACTGATTGGAAAAATCCAACCAGCTCTTTTATCTCCTGTTTTAGGATCAGTTAAAAATTTATTATATCTACATCCAATTTCCAACAAATTATCTTTAATATTTCTTGTTTCTTCACCAAAAATTGCATATGCTTTATCAGAATATTTGGTAATTTCTATGCTGCTTACTTCTTTTTTATCAAATGAAGATATTGATTTTATGTGTTTTAGTTCTGATTTTTCTTTTTCTGATTTTTCTATAATTTCTGGTTTATACATTAATTGAATTTCAGTTAATAACATTTGATTTCCTTCTTCATCGTTCCAATGTTTAGAAAATTTGTGCTGAGATATTGCATATTTTTTTAATAAAGAATTTACTAAAACCGTATCAATTTTAGTGTTCAAATTACCAATATTAACTAATTCCAATTCATTTTTCCACTCACCTTTTCCTAATCCAGATTTTATTTTAATAATAGTCAATTTAAGATATAAATTATCATCATTCATATCTAATAATATTTTAGCTTCAACAGAATTGTAGTCATATTCCCAAGAATAATACGAAATATTTTTAGCTAGAAATTTAAGATTTTCCTTCATTTTTTATAAATTATATTTTTCATTGATATATATATATAAATAAAAACTTTTATTATTATTTTAAGTATAATAAATAAATAAAATAAATATGATAACATTAGATATAAATATTGGTGTAGGTAATGGAATGAATAAACTTACTATAGATGTAGAATCAATTAAATTATTCAATAGAAAAAAGGTAGAAATAGAAAATATGATAAGTAGTTATTTTTTTGAATTTGATACAGAAAAAGTCAGAAATGAGATAAGAGAAAATACATATAAAATTCTGAGTACTGATATTATAAATATTAGAAGAGATAAACTTAAAAAATTAAATAATATTTAATTAAATAAATAAATAATTATGCCATTACAACAGTTTCCAGGAAATCATTATCATTATCATTATCATTATAATTTTGATGCTATTTATAAAAGTTTATTTGAAGTTAAATTCAATGATGCATATATGCGTGATAATTGTATTTCTATTAAAAATGATATCATGATTTTTAATCTTAATCTTTATGAAGAAGATTTGATTCCTTTCAGTTTTATAAATAATATGATTAGTGAAAATGCTGTATTAGATTATTTAGAAATATCAAATTTTAAAAAGGATGGTACAATTAATTACATTACATTTTTGAAAAAATTCTCATTCGTTGAATTTGTAGGATTTCTTGATTTTGATTTAGAAACTTCAATAAAAGGAGAAGAAATTAAGAAGCTATGCGTAAAATTTAAATATGATAAAATGATTGTTGTCACAGCAAAAAATCATAAGAAATTCATAAGAAAAATTAAACTTTATAATATAAATAAAAAAGATTCATAAATTATGAATCTTTTTTATTATTACTCCTCATCCAAATTTTCAATATCATCTAAAAATTCAATCTCATCTTCATCATCAATATTTATCAATTTTATGTCAGCATGATAATCTACGAAACTTTTCAATTCTTCTATCATATCATAAAAATCAGATTCATCTAAACTATCAAGAAGATCAGCTAATTCATTTTTTGATGGTTCATAATCATCTTCATCTTTATAACCTTCTAAACTATTGGCACCTTGATTATCTAATATCTCCAATACTTGATCAATAGCATCATGCTTATATTCCCAGTATGATTCAGTTTCGTTATTTACCCTTATTTCCCATTTATTTTCAATGTCATCATTATCTGTATTTTCTATTTCTTCTTCGTCAAATATATTTTCTTTAATATATTCAAACTCATTAAATTTTTTAAGACTCATAATATTTTTTATTTGTATATATTAAAATCAATATATACAAATAAAATGAAAACTATAAATATTAGATTTTTTTTAAGACCAACTGCTCATTGTTCTAATGGCTGTTAGATATGGGCATATTAATATGCCCTTTTTTAGTCATATTTATTAATTAAAGGCTTAATTAATAAGTAAGTTAAATAACACAAAAAACTACCAATTAATCCATAAATAAATATTATAATAAAACTATTTGCTGTTAATTGCTGATAATAAATTAGTAGTAATGTTTTTAATATAGCACCTGAATACATACCGCTGCACTGACAGCACTTTAATAGTTTACCCAATGATGGACTCATTTGCTGTGCTTTATCTCTTAAATTCTTAAATATATATGATTGAGTTATTATTAATGTCAATCCAATTGTAGATAATGAGAATATTATAAAATCTATCATTATTTTTATTTTTTATTATCAATTTCAGATATTATTTCTTCTAATGTAAATCCTTTTTTCATATATTTATATACATTATATCTCTCATAACCAAATGATGAATCATAATGCTTATAAAGTTTGTTTATCATTTTGTTGTAATCTCCTATTTCTTCTAAGTTTTTAAACTCACCAACTTCATAATAAATTGATTCGATTGTAATAGTTTCTTTTGGATTGAATATGGCATATGTATTATGCTTTTTTTCTTTTGCAACATAACCAGCAAATCCTAATTTTTCAATTGCGCTAGAAACAGAATCATTTTCATAATATCTCCATGTGTCATCCAATTTTATTTTTTTTGGTTTTTTGTTCCATGATTTTTTGAGTTTAGACGCATAATCTTTCATCATATTTTCTTTTGCTATATCATATAATTCAACTCCTTTTATATACTGTTCATCAGGAATTTCAAATTTTAAATATGTTTTGTGATATTTTTTGTCCAGAAATATACCAGTCAAATGATCCGATATTCCATAAATTTCCTTTCCTTTAAAAATTTCTTTAATATAATTTCTAAAATCATCAAAGTATTTACGATATTCATATCCAAAATGATTATCACCATATCTTATTGAGTCAGCTCCACTTAAATGATAATTAAAATTCTTTTTGTCAATAGTATAAACATTTTCAGAATCAACATCAACTACAATTAATTTATCAATTTTATAATATGGGTCATCTACTATATCTCCAACTTTAGCATTTGATATATAATCAATTGGCTCAATTGTATCATCACCTTTCAATAATTTTAAAATATCCTGTTTTGTATAATCAGCAGGAAAGCAAAAATTACTCATATAGCATGTTATTTTATCTGGTAATATATCATCTAATTTTTTTAAATGTTCATCTATGTTAGCATCAAATATCTTACCATTTAATTTGCATGTATATATGACTGGTGATTGATCTAATTCATTATCACTAGATTTCTCACTAGCATAATCATACGCAAATTGAGAATTATCTGAAAAAAATGTAATTTTATTTTTAAACTCAGAAAATAAGTATGGTGAGCCATGATATAACGTAAAATTTGACATCATTTTTTCAAAAGTTTTTAAATATTTCATAAATTATTTTTTATTTTATACATTATATATTATTATTCCAAATCTTTTTTGTATCTTTGTAAATCTAATAATTTAATAAAGTAAATATGACAACATTTGAAGATACATTTAATGTTTGGATGAACAAAAAAGTAAAACATCAATTAGAAATAATAGACAACATTTCATCTGAAACTGATATTAATCCTCAAAAATGGTTCACTGAAAATTTCTTACGTAGACAAGTTGATGATTTTACTGGAACTGAATTTGTATCAGTTCTATTAGAAAATTATTTATGCTATTTGTCCAATTGTTTTGATAGAATAGTAGGAGATTATTTAGAAAGTACTCATAATAATGTTTATGGTGAGCCAATATTTGACATATATATGACATTAGAATATAGCTATGATAAAAATAAACTATTTATCAATGAACAATTTGGAGAAATATCTGATATAGAAAGCGTTATAAAATCAATATCTATAGATAATAGATATGAATTAACTAAAAATAAATTATTTTCATATATTATCAATGAAACAAAATTGAATATTTTTTCTAATAAAGAAATAAGAGCATTAAAATTGAAATGTTTAAATGAAATATAAAGTAGGAGACATTATTTATTTTAAACAAATGTATGATAGTGAATCAATAATATTAGATATTATGATTTATACTCACAAAAAACCTCAGTATAAATTTAGATTTCTTGATAATGATGATACACATATCATTACTTATGATTATATAGAAAATCAAACAGAATTGAATATTAAATTTATGAGAAAGCAAAAATTGTATAAATTACATGAAATATAAAGCTGGAGATATTGTTATAGGTGATTATTTTAGAATAATGATTTTATCTTATGAATATGACGAATATAAATATTGTGTAATAAATTATTTAAATGAAATATCAAAATTTGTACACAACTACAACGCATTAATAATAGACAATGAATCAAAATTAGATATCAAATCTACTAGAAAAGAAAAATTGAAACAATTATATGAAATATAAAGTTGGTGATATTGTAGACGGAAAGAATAGTAAATTAGTAATATTAAAAATTTGGGATGGATATTATTATTATGTAGATAATAAAAGTCTGAATTTGTCTAAACGTGTACATTTCGATTATTTAGACTATAATTCTGAATTGGATATTAAATCAATGAGAAAACAAAAATTAATAAAATTAAATGAGATATAAAGTTGGAGCTGTTGTTGTTGGTACAAAAGGTATGGTATTTAAAATAGTAATATTAAAAATTTTAAATGATAATTATGTATATAGTCATGATATACCAGCAAATAAATCAGTTCATACAGTAAGGAAAAAATCTATTGAATCTAAATATTTAGATGAATATTCAGAATTAGATAAACAATATACAAGAAAACAAAAATTAATTCAATTGAATGATACTTCAGCAGTGGTTAAATAATCCTGATTTTTTAGAAAAGAATCAATTTGATAAAAGAAAAATATTAAAAAGATCCATATTATCTGATAAATATTGCGTAATAGGAAAAACATACATATGTTTTGATAACGAAAACTACTGCTCAGATATTAGATATTATAATTCATCTAGTCATTGTGATTTAACAATTGGTAAATCATATGAAATATTAGATCATAAAAAAGGCAAAATTAAAATTTTAAATGACGGAAATAAAAAAATTTGGAGCACGATAAATAGATTTATGTATTCAATAAAATATGAGAGAAGAGATAAATTAAAAAATATAGTCAAATCATCAGATGATATTTTTGTTGATGAGCCAGAAAAAAAATTAATTTGCGTTCTATGTGGACAAGATTGGGGTATTGAGAATAAGTTTACAAATACTTGTGAAAATAATGAATGTAATGGATTCTGTACATGGGGCTATTATTCCATGAAACCAGAAAGTTTCACAATTGATGATGACGGCTTTTGGCATTTGATACCTATTCCTAAAGATTTAAAAGAATTATATAATCCTAAAAAATAAATAAGTATGTTAGATAAAAAATCAACTCAGTGTATTAAAGAACATATCATTCACACGGCGACAAAAATAAACGTTAAAAGTGGTAGATGTAGATATAATTTCAGATGTCAAATGAATGCTGTTAATGACGCACTAAGTAGCAATCAACCAACTGTTGGTATGTGTGTTTGTATTAATAGTGATAATTGTATTATACATTTTGTTAACATATCAAAAAACAACACGTTCATTGATAATACTTTAGGACAATGGTCAGTTAAATATGATTACTATTTAGTTAAAATTATTGAAAAAAAGGATTTTTTAAATATAAATAATATTTTTATTAAATATAGAAAAGAATTACACCAAAAATTGCCATTATATTTAAGAATGGTAAATACAGTTGAATTTTAAATGAAAATAGATAAAGGTTGGGGCTGCTGGGATTTGATAAATCCAACAAGACTTGATGACATTGCATATTATCTTTTGGTCCAAGATTATGTGAAAGATTATAAAGATTCTATACCATTTCTACCAAATATGGATTATGAGCCACCTAATCAAAGTTGGATTAATTATAAATATTTTAGTGAACTCAAATATTCTAAATATTATAATAATGCAAATAATATATTAAGAAAAGAAAAACTAGTTAAATTAAAAGAAATACAATAATATTATGAAAAAGAAAATAGTAGTATTTACTGGTGCTGGAATAAGTGCAGAAAGCGGAATTCAAACTTTCAGGGATTCTGACGGACTTTGGGAGCAATATGATGTTAAAGACGTCGCAACGATTGATGGTTGGAGGAAAGATAGAAAATTGGTATTAAAATTTTACAATGAAAGGCATAAACAATTAGATACAGTAGAACCTAATTCTGCACATTACTTTCTTGCTGAATTAGAACAGAAATATGATGTTCAGATAGTGACGCAAAATGTGGACGATTTACATGAGAGAGCAGGCAGTACAAATGTGTTACATCTCCATGGACAATTAACAAAGATGAGAGCATTTAACAATAATACTGTTTATGATTGGCCAAAAGACTTTGATATTCAAACAGATAGTGTAGATGAAAATGGTGATACATTACGACCACATATTGTTTGGTTCGGTGAAGATGTACCAAATATGGGTAAAGCTGAAAAATTAACAAAAGAAGCAGATATTCTTATTGTAATTGGAACATCATTACAAGTTTATCCTGCAGCAAATTTGTTATATAAAGTAAATTTCAGAACACACACATATTATATTGATCCATCTGATTCTGATGTTGGTATTGATATTCGAAATTTCACTCATATTAAAGAAACAGCAACAAAAGGAGTCAAAAAATTAAAATTATAAATATGATAATAGAACATAAAAGTGAAAAATATGGAATATATTATGGAGAATTAGTTGAGTTTGACTACACTACACATATGATATATTCAGATTGGAGTGAGAGAGAGACTTCAATTTTTTGTGAACAGCTTGAAGAATACGGTGTATCAGAAATTGTTTTTGATGTTGAAGATGGAGAAAATGAAAATAAATTCTCGTCAACATTATATATTGAAACAACAGATAACACAAATTACAAAAAACTTCTGTTGTTAATTTTATCAAAACATCCTGATGAGTTTTCAGAAGAAACAAATAACCACTTTAGAATGTGGTTTGATTAACAAATAAATTATAATATTATGTCAAGTGTTACAGAGAAAATGAGCGAATATTTAGAGTTTTTAAAAACTCCTGAGGGAGAAGAAAGTATTCGTGAATTTAAAGCAAAATTACAATTAGAAGTAGATATTAAGGATAATAACATTGAAAGAATTAAAAAAATGTTTAATGATCAAGAAACTTTTGATTCTTTAGTTAATAGAATAATATGTAAAAATGGTGATGAATGGAGAGACAAATGCTGGAAAAATGGTTGTATGCCATATCCAACTAATCTATTAAACTCATTATTTGATTTAGCAGAACAAGAAGGAGTTGAAATTACTGAAACTATTGATGATTTCACAGAACATTTTCAGTCTGATATATGTGAATATAAAGGATGGCAATTTGCTATGACATATGGACAAGGAACCTGTGGTAGTATATACTACAATAAAAAATTAATGTATAGAGATTGAATTCATTAAAAACAGTAAAATCAAGATATAGTGTATCTAAAATATCACCAAATTGTTATAGTAATATTTCAGTAAGTGCGAATACAAATAGTGTTGTTTCTGGTTCAACAGGATCATTAGAACAAGGATATATTTTTGTTCCTTATATAATGATGTCTACAACAATATCAGATCTTATAGAATCAAGAGAAAATAAGATCGCAAGATTAAAAGAAGAAAGAATAGAAAAACTCAACAAATTAAAAAATATTAAAAATGAATAATTTTTTTCAACATCACTTAGATTTTAAAAAAGAATCAGCGGAATTAGAAAGTAAACACAATAAAGAAAATTTAGATTTATCTTTAAAATTTGAAGATTTGGATTATTCTTTTATAAAGAAATATATTCAACAAAATATTACTCATAGAAATACCAATTTTCTAAGCGATGAAGATAAATTATCTGCTTCTGAAATAAAGAGTTCTATTATAACATCATATAGAAATAAAGGTTGCTATAATTCACCATCAGATTTGATTTGTGTAGGGTATAATGATTTAAATGAAGAAGAGAAAAAAGATATTAATGATGGCTATTATGAATATCTAAAATCAAGTAATCATATAAATATAATATTGGATAAAAAATATACATTTGGTACATTATGTGATCGTAATGATATTTTTATAGAAAAAATTGATTTTGAAAATGATGTAGTCTATATTATATTGAGAACAATGTTTAAGTCAGGAATGACAAAAGAATATTTTAGTGAAGATAATTATTACTTTAAAATGTCATTATCTGAATTAGATTTTTTTCATAAAAATAATTTAGATTTCAATTTAAATAAAGAATTACCGATATATTTACAATATCCTGAATTAGATATGTATCTTGGTAGTATAACTACTCCAGGTTCAATAAAAGCGTCAGAATTGCTTATAAATTATTTGAGTGAAGATAGAAAAAAATTGGTAGATAAATAACCTTAAAAAATTAGGTTTGAATGAATAACACAAATTATAAAAAAGGAGATAAAGTTATTTGTATTAGAAATGATGGAGGATATGAAAATTCATTAACAATTGGAGAATCTTATAAAGTTATGTATATTGATAAAATAGATGGTGCTTATCATGTTCAAGTAAAATCAGATGATTTTGATGAAGGACGAGTTACTGTTTTTTTAAGTAGATTTATATCAACTACTGAATATAAAAAAATTCAAAGAAAAGAAAAATTAGAAAATATAAATAATTTATTATCAAATGAATTTTAAAAAAAGAGATGAAGTTGTGTGTATTGATAATACAGGAGGATATGAAAAATATTTAACAATTGGTAAAACATATGAAATTTGTTGTATTTACAAAGGAAAAATAACTAACTTAGATCATTTTAGAATATTATCTGACGCAAAACATGTATTATTTGTAAATCCATTAGGAACAATGTTTTTGTCACCCAATGAATTTGAAAGAAAAGAAAGAAAAGACAAACTAAATAGATTAAATTTAGTATAACATATAAATAATAAAAATAAAATAGGATATGAAAATTTTAAGAAAAAAAGACACCTTTAAGAAATTACCTGATGCTAGTATAAATGATGTTGTATCAATAAAATCTTACATTGAACAAGGATGGAAATATTGTTCAAAAAAAGAATATAAGGATTTTTTCAAATCAGAAACATCTGAGAAATTAGAAGAAAAGACGATTGAGAAATCTGAAATTAAAGAAAAGAAGAAAGAAAAGAAGCACGGTAAATGATTTTAGATATAATTAAATATGATGATTTAAACTCAGGAAAATTAAGAAAAATAAACGTGAACGTAAAAAAGGAGAATCCATTTCTACTTTCCTTAATCAAAAACATGTTTGAAACTCTTAATTATCACAAATTTGAATTTGGATTGTCTGCTCCTCAAGTTGGACACAATTTAAATTTATTTATAATTGATAATCCTGATTTAAAGGAAGTATTTATTAATCCAGAAATATATCTTGATGGACTTTTTATTCAAAATAAGGAGAGATGTCTAAGTTTACCTAATTTGGAATTTCCTATTAATAGAAGGTCAATTGTTATGATTAAATATTATGATATAAATTGGAATTATAAATTGTTGACATTAAAAGATTTGAACTCAATAGCTGTTCAACATCAATTTGATCATATCAATGGTAAATTGATAATATGAAAATAATAGTAAAAAATGTTAGAAGAAATTATAAACAATTATCCAGATGAAGGAATATTATCTGCTGATGGTTTGGATGATGCAGTAATTGGTTTAGAAATGAATTCAATGAGATTAATTTACTCAGTATCAAAATGTATAGAAATATTTATTACTGATGGTATGACAGAAGAAGAAGCATTAGAATTCTTTGAATTCAATACCGCTGGTGCTTATATGGGAGAACACACACCAATTTGGTGTTATGATGAATTTTAATTTTATAAATTATGAAAAAATGGACAGATTTATTGGTAGGAGAGCCAATATATATTTTAGAATATTATAATGATAATATAAATAGTTTTATTAAAACAAAATGTATAGGTTTTGATAATATAGGATATGCAGTAGCAATTGGTTATTATGTTGAAAGATTAGCAAATGATAAAGATTTTGAAGGTACTGGATTATGTTTTCCATTAAATAAAACAGAGTTCAAAAACTCAAAAATAGAACACAACAATAAATATTTCTTCTGCGATATAGATGCTGTTATAGATGAAATGAATGAATACGAAAAAGATTTAAATGATTTGAAATCTAAATTTAACAAATTATTTAATACAATAATTGATATAAAAAATAAATAATTTTTTTATATCAATTTTTTGTTGTATATTTGTGAAATAATATACTTGAATATGAAAGATAATGAAATATATTCTAACTGGGTTAAAGAATCAAATATAAAAAATTTGACAGGTAATCAATCTAAGTTAGTTAAAATGATAATTGAGAATAGAAAAGTAATATGTGAAATTGGTAGTTTTTATAAAATATTCGGAAGTATCTATAAATATCTAAAAAATAATAGAGAAAAACTAGAATATTAAATATGAAATCAATTCAATATAAAAAAGGTGAAAAATTTGTTTGCATTGATAATACATCAAAATACACTGGAGCGGAATTAGGCTACTGCTCTTTAAGATTATTAAAAATTGGTAATATTTATACATTTAATAACATAAATAGTTATGGAGAAATTGCTTTATTTGAAATACCAGGATTTAGTTTTCGAAAGCAAAGATTTATAAAATATTCTGAATTAAGAAAATTCAAATTGAAAGAATTAAACAATATAAATAAAGAATTATGAGTTTAAAAGCATATGATGGCATGATGACCAGAAATGGTTTAGCATATATACAAGAAGAAATTTTGAAAAGATTTGATAGATTTGAAGGAGCATCACAAAATGAATTAGCAAAGTGTTATGCTAGAAATATTATATTACATGTTGATGAAAAATGTAATATTATTCATCAAATGGAATATTCAGCTATCAATGAAATCAATTCAATAAAAAATGAAATAAAAAACATCTCAATTGAAGATAACACAACAGTAATTTCTTATTTATTTCAAGCTGGTAACATATTATCAAAAGGACAATACAAAAATGAATTTATGGTTGATCTTAGTTTATCAATTGATTGTAAAAATGATAAAATATTAGTGTTTCCTAATATTAATGTAGGAGAGCATAGAAAAATTCTTTTAGAATTTCTAACAGATTGGTATTGTCAAAATCAATGTGATGCAGATGAAAATGTATCAGAAGATGAATGGAACGAAAGAGAAAAAGATTGGTATGCATTTAATAATAATAAAGGTTTATCAATGAAGATTATGATATTCGATCCAACACATTATTACAATAACTTTAATGAGTATTTCAGAGGAGATATCTTGTATCAAAAGATACTAGAAAATATTCCTTCAGACGAAAAAAGAAAAAGAAAAATTGTAACTAACCTTTTAATTTCTGAGAAATCAAAAGGTGATAATGATTATTCGAATGTTTGGAATATAATGGGAGAATTAAAAAAAGAAGGTAACACTGAAATTGATGATTATATAAACTCACATGATATTCAATTAGTTAAAATTGATGAAGAATTTATTAAAACAAAATTATTGAAAAATCCATCTGTTTAAGATGGATTTTTATTTTTATATATACATTAAATAAAAATAAATTATTAAATGACAGTATATAGTTTTGGCGAATATTATTCAAAGAAAATTCAATTAGATCGATATTATGATAATATGATGAGAGTTGTTGATGATTATGTAAATACAAATGATGAATTTAGAAAAAATCACGGATTTCAAAATTCACCTGATTTTATTATAAAATCAGACAGCATATATAAAAGTTCACTTAAACCAGGCGGTTATAAAATATCTTTTGCCTTGAAAAATTATCAAAAAGGTACAATATCTATAACAGACGAAGAATATAATGATATAGTTGAATATATGAAAGATACAGAATTGTATAAATCTACAAAAAAATTTAATTTATAATGAGCAAAATAGTCAAAGATTGGAATTCATTTATTTTAGAGCAACAAAGTGTAGGTAATTCACAATATTCTATATTTGATATTGATGATAATTTGCTTATCATGAATACTCCTTTACACTTTCAACATTTTGAAAATGACAAATGGATAAATAAAGACATATCAATACAAGATTTTTCTAAAATACGTGAAAAATATCCAGATAATTATATAGATAATAATGAATGGAAAGCTGATACTAAATATACTTTTTCAGAATTTGTAGACAGCGGAGCAAGAGGAGATAATTCACTACTTGATGATATCAAAAAAGCAATAAAAAATAAAGACTTCGGACCATCATGGAAATCATTACTATCAACTTTAAAAGAAGGAAGATTATTTGCGATTATTACAACAAGAGGACATGAACCAACTACAATTCGTTCTTCAGTTAGATATATAATTGATAATGTACTAGATTCTGATGATAAAAATATAATGTTGACAAATATTCAAAAATATAATCAATTATTTAAATTTGAATCAACTGATCAAATAGAAAATTATTTAGATTGCTGTTATTTTATTGGATTAATGTCTCAAGCATTTAAAGATGAGTTTTATTTTACACCTACAATGAAAACAAGACAATTAGCTATACAGGATGCTACTAATAAATTTTCAAATTACGTTAAAGATATTTCTCCTGGCACGATAGATTCATTTGTTAGTATGGAAAAATCATTAGACTTTCCTGAATTTTATAGCATATCTAATGCAATTAATAGGAACACAGAACAGGTAAAAGTTAAAATATAATAAATTTCATATATTTCATAAATATATCTTGAATAATTTTTTTATTCAAGATATATTTTTTATCTTTGTACTTCATAAACAAAAAATATAAAACAAAAAAATATGGAATTATCAGAAATTTATCGATTATTAGAATACGGTATGTTTGAGTCTGCAGCAGTTGAAGTCAAAAAACTAAATAAGAAATATCGTGACGGAGAACCTGAAATCAGTGATCCTGAATATGATAAAGTAATTTCTACATTTCAAAAATTAGACCCAGATAATGAAATATTTGAATCTGGCGTTATTGAAGATAGCGAAGATGTCAATCCAGACAGAAAAGAAAATTTAAAATTTCCAATGTATTCATTGGATAAATATCACACAATTGTAGAAATTCACAAATGGTTGAAAAATAAAGGGTTACCATTAGAAACAGAATTGGTTTGTACATCAAAATATGATGGTATGTCAATTCTTAAAGATGAATATAAACAACTTGCTTGGTCAAGAGGAAATGGCATCACTGGCGAAACTATGCATTTGCACTACAAAAAGTTGAATGATGATAGTAAAAATATTAATTTGTTTACTATTGGAGAAATGATTTTTCCAAAACAAGTTTTTAATAGTAGAGTATTTTATAGAGATAATGGTAAGCCATTTAAGAATGCTCGTAATATGATTGCTGGACTTAAAAATTCTGATACTCCATCCGAAGATTTGAAATTTGCTAAACATATTCGTTATGGTTATGCAAGCGAAGATTTCACTCAAGATAAATCTGAACAATTAGATTTCATCAGTACTAATTTATCTAATGTACCATACAAAATATTCAAAGCAAAAGATTTGAATTTTGATGAGCTAAATGATATTTTTATTGAATGGGGTAAAGATTATGATATTGATGGACTTGTTTTTGATATAAATGACAAAGACATCAGAAAAAAACTTGGTCGTGAAACTAACAATAATCCATCATACGCAAGAGCATATAAGAATCCTGAATGGGCAGAATCAGCAGAAACAACCATACTTGAAATTGTAAAAGAAGTTTCGAAAAACGGATTACTTAAGCCAGTTGGGCGAATAATTCCAGTGAATATTGATGGTGCTACAGTATCACGTGTCACCTTAAATAACTATAAATTTGTAAAAAAACATGATTTAGGAGTTGGAAGTATTGTAAAAATAATTCGGTCAGGTTTGGTAATACCAAAGATTGTTCAAATTGTTTCTGCAACTGGATTTGAAATGCCAACTTTTGGTAGTTCAAAAGTTTTCTGGAATGAAAATGAAGTAGAATTAATGGTTGAAGGAACTGAAGAACAAGAAATTAAGAAATTGATATCTTTCTTTGAAATACTTGAAGCTGATAATGTATCAGAAGGTATTATCAATCAGTTATATAACTCTGGATATAAGACTGTTAAACAAATATTGGAATTAACACAATCAGAATTAGAATCATTAGATAGATTTGGTGAGAGAAGGGCTGAAATTATATATAATAGTATTCAATCTTCTATAAAAAATGTCAAATTATCTAAATTAATGCATTCTTCAAATTTCTTTGTGAATCTTGGTAGTAAAAAAATTGAATTACTAATGCATTTTGAAGGTAAACCATCACTTGACGAAATTCTATCAATTAAAGGATTCTCAGATAAATCTGCACATGCATATCTTGATGCTTATGATACATTTTATGAATGGTTACAAGATAAACCTCAAATAACAATTGAAACAAAAAAAGAAAATATTATTATGGTAACAAACGAATTAGAAAATGTGTCTTTTTGTTTTACTGGAATACGACGAAAAGATTTAGAAGAAATCATAATTTCAAAATCAGGTAAAGTTGCATCTGGTGTATCTAAAAATTTAACATACTTAGTTATGAAAGATAAAAATTCTTTATCAAGCAAGGCAGTTAAAGCAGAAGAGATTGGAGTGAAATTGTTAAGTGTTGAAGATTTAGAAAAAATGTTGAACAATTAATTTGGTAATTACAAATAAATATATTATCTTTATAAGATAAGATTAAATATAAATGACATCATTAGAAGTATATAATATTTTAAGAAATTCAGGAAAATTTCCAAATTTGATTTTTGGGGAAACAAATTCAAATGTTAGATATTCTTCATTTGCAGAAATAAAATATATTATAAATGAATCAGAATATATTATATCTGTCACTGATGATTATAAGTTCTCCTTTTTTAACTGTCATCCATTTTCAGATATTAAAGAGTTAGAATTTACTATTATTAATGATTTTTGTGTAGAAAAAAAAATCATATCTAGTTTCAAAACATTTTTAAAAAAGATTATAAAATTAGATATTTATATACAAAAAAGAGAAATTGATAAAATAGGTATAAAAGATACAATAAATAATTATATTAAAAAAACATATAATCATTATGATGATTTAAAGTATAATGATTTTTCAGTTAGAGGATTTCATTCTGATTATATAACTATTCAATTTTCATCAAAAAATAGTATATTAAGAATAAATAGCAAAAAAACATATAATGATAAATTATTTGACACATCATTAGAACATTATTCAAGATATAATATTTCAGTATTTTTAAATAATAATAATTCAAATATATTATTACAGTTATATTATGATGGAGAGTCAAAAAAATTAGCATTAATTTCAAAAATTGAAACAAACAAGACGTTTAGCAATGATATAACTAAAATAATAAGAAAAGAAAAACTTATTAAACTGATGACTGATGACTGACACAGAGACTATAAAAAAAATAGAAGAATATATATTCAAAAAGAATTTTGATGTTGAATTTGTAGGTTGTCATGAAAAAAAAATATCATTTTTTTATAATTCAAATAACTTAGATTATATTATTAATATTTTAATTGAAAAAAAAAATAATCAATCAGTAGTAAAATATTATTCAAATCGTGATATTCCAAATATCAAAAGATTAAAAACATCAATATCAAGTAAAAATTATTTACGCAGTATTTATAAAAATTTGAATTATATAAAACACGAACTGAATATTATTTCAACTTTGGAAAAAGAAATATGTGACAACAATAAAAAATATTGTACTGAATTAGAAAGTCATTATAAGAGAATTCACAATTATATTAGAATTGACGCTATTTTCACTATTGATGATATTGTTGTAATTGCAATAATTGGATATGATGATAATAAAACAACCAATTATAATATAACTTATACAAAAAATAAATATTATATTAATTCAATAGAAGAAAAATATACACCAAATATAATAATAAACGTAGACATATGAAAGCATTACACATCACACCAGAAACTAATGGTTACGAAGAAATTGAACTTATTGCAAATAGGGTATCAAGAACAAATGGATTAGCTGTAATTGAGAAAAATGGAGAACAGTTTATAACTGGTGGATTTTTAATTCAAGATACACCAGAGATTAGAATTATATTGGATAATACACCAAAAAATAAACAATATGATTTAATAAAATCAATAAAGAATGACCCATTTGCTGCATTCTATTATGAATAATAATTATGAAATTTAACGATAAAAAATACTCACATTTAGAAGATGTTGATGGTAATAAAAAATATAATATTAATTTTTATCCATATCAATTAGGATTTGATAGTTCTTATGATGATATTTTATTAGAATTAACAATAAATTTTGATAATACAATGGATTTAGATTTTGACAATAACACATTGATGGAATTTAATAATACAACAAATAATAATTTTCCAATTTGTAAAACAAAGCAAGATAGTATGTTGAAAATATTCAAAAGACAATTATTGAAGCATCCTTACCCAAATGATGAATTAACTCTAATATTCAATAAATAATATAAACTTATTTATTTTATTATAGTATATAAGAAAAAATTAAATCTATGAATTATAATATAATTGTAAATCTTGAAGATAATACAGTAATTACTATACCTGCAGAATATGAGAATGAATATAGTTTAAAACAAAATGTAACAGCAATAGGAAATAATGGTGTTTGGCAACACATAGGAGAGAATTATACATTCACTCCTTCACATAAGATAAGAAATATTTATGTATTAGAAGATAATAAAATAAAATAAAAACAAAAACAAAATATGAAAATAAAAGAATACAAAATTCAATTGACATTATCAATAGAATCAGAAGAAGCTGATTATGAGAGAGTAGAACAATTTGCACAAGAACTGGCAGAGAGTCTTATTCAAGATAATCCCGTACCATATGATGATATTGAAATAGTAGAGGTGGTAGCAAATGACATTCAAGATCTTAATGATTATGATGATTTTAGAAACTTAGATAAAGATGGAGCAGAAATTGAGGAAGAAGAATATTAATTAAATTATAATATTAAAATTAAACAACAAACAAATTAATTAAATAAAAAATTATGAATATTACAGAAAAATTGTCAGAAATGGTTAATCCATCAACTGAAGAACAGAAAACATTTCTAAATGAGGTTAAAGAAATTAAAATCTTTGATCTTAATGAGACTGAAAAGTTAGCTTTACTTGATTTTATTTGCGAAAAAGCTGATCAAGATTTAGCTATTGACTATCTTTATCATGTATTAGATAATGAAATTTCATATCCAATTGATGATGAAAAAGTGAAATCACTTTTTGCTGACGAAAGGATGCAAAAAATGAAAGATTTGATGATAGCACAACTCAATGATGATGAAGAAAATTCTGATGATTCAATTAGCACAGATGAACCAGTAGAAGATTAAATCTGAATCAACTTTATAATAAACCTATAATCGTACAATAAATCATATCAGTTTATTATTCAATTATAGGTTTATTTATATAAATAATAATGATTTTCCTTTGGTAAATCAAAAAATTTCCTTATCTTTGCATTCAATCAATCAATTAATAATTAAAATATTAAATTATGCACAAAAATGAATTTAAAAAGTTTGCTACCAAACATTTAGGAATGAGTTCTACATTAGTAGATGATGCAACAAAATATCAAGCTGAAAATTATGGCTTATCTCCTCATGTTTTAGAAGAACGACAATTGAATGTAACTCAACTATCTGTGTTTGATAGACTTATGATGGATAGAATTTTATGGGTGTCTGGTGACGTTGATGATACAATGTCTGATATTATTCAAGCACAATTATTATATTTAGAAGATTCTGATCCTCAAAAGGACATTACAATGCAAATTAATACAGGAGGCGGTAGTGTGACTCATGGGTTAGGAATCATAGATGTTATGAACTATATTAAACCTAATGTAGCCACAGTCAATTTAGGAATGTGCGCTTCAATGGGTAGTGTACTTCTATCATCTGGAGCAAAAGGTAAGCGTTCATCATTAATTAATTCAACAGTTATGCTACATCACGTTGCAGCAGGAACTAGTGGCAAAGTAGATGATACTCGTATTAGTCAAATGGAAACTGAAAAATACAATTTTTTACTATTCAAAATTCTTGCTCTTAATACTGACAAGTCATTTGAAGAAATTCATGATTTTTGTCAAAGAGATATGTGGTTAAATTCTGATGAAGCTTTGAATTATGGTTTGATAGATAATGTCATTGGATTAGCTGATAATAAATCCAATTCAATTACAACTATGATGGATGGTTTTGATGAATATTATATGAAATATGTATTTAAACAAGTAAAATAATATGACTGAAAATTTAGATAGCTATTTAGTTGAAAAATATCCTAAAATTTTTGTAAATCGGTATGAAAATATGACCAAGACTGCAATGTGTTGGGGGTTTGAACATGGTGATGGATGGTTTTGGTTATTAGATCAACTATGCTATTCTATTCAAAGTTATATAGATACTAATAATAAGTTTTTATCTGATGATGAAAAAATTCCGCAAGTTGTAGCATCACAAGTAAAAGAAAAATTTGGAATTCTTTGTTTCTATTATTATGGAGGCAATTCACAGATTGATGGTATGATAAGTATGACAGAAAATATGTCTGGTAGTGTTTGTGAGTTTTGTGGTTCTACTGAAGATATTGGTTCAACAAAAGGTTGGATTTCTATTATATGCAAATCATGCTATGACAATTCAGGAGATAATATTAAAAATAGAGTTTGGACTGAACGTAAAAACAATCTTTCATATAGTGATACTATAAAAGAAGTCAGAAAAATTAAACTTGATAAATTAAATAGAGATTTATAATAAAAAATATATTAAATAGAGATTTATAAAAAAATAGTTAGATTTTTATCTAACTATTTTTTTATGTGAAATATATTCCTTATATTCGTTATTCAACAATTAAATATGGTATATAAAGATTTAATAAATAATATAAAAAGATATGAAGGACAAAAAATAACATTCATAATGGATTCAAATGCTAATAATAAATGGTTCTTGATGATGATCAAAGAAGATTTATTAAAAATGAAATATAAAATAAAAACTATAAATTATATTAGTAGTTTTGAAAAATTACAAAGTATAACAAACCAAATACGTGAAAAAACTGTTATTTTTATTGAGGATATGACAAAATCTATTTTTGATTATTCTTTTGTAGATTCTAATTCAAATTGTACTGTTATTTTTTTGTGTAAATATTTCAAAAACGATAATTCATTTAATATATTTAACGGCATATCAAACCAAAGATTAATATTTATTTCATCTTTTATAGTTTCAGTAATATCAGATAAAGTAGCAATAGAAAAATCAAGAGTTGAAAGAATTGATTATGATAATTATTTTTATACCTATACGTCATTAAGAAAATTTAAATTAAAAATTATAAAATAGAAAATAATATAATATGAAAAATGTAAAAGAATTTGTAGAACAATTAGTTAAAATTGAATTAATTGAAAGTGAAGATTGTTATGGACATTATCCATTTCAATTATTTGTAGAAACAAATGATGGTAAATTCGAAATGAATTCATTAGCATTGGGAGGTGATGTTGAATCATGCTATAAAATGGCAAAACAATATTTAGATGACGGAGCTAAGAAAATTTTCATGTCATTGGATTTTCCTGCATCACTAGACATTGAAAATGATTTTGTGTGTATTTATTCAATTGTTGATGAAGTTTTTGATGTATATGCAATACCATATAACACAGAAACTGGACATATATATGACGAGATTCACAGTGGTGAAATGATAGATAAAATACTGGAAGATTTTAAAAGTATATAATCAAATAAAAATACCTGAAACTATAATATTTCAGGTATTTCTCTTTTTAGTACATTATATATGTGATAATGCTTAATTCTCATCATAGCAATTGTTTTTAATTCTTTTTTCCAATTTGTAGTTGATAGAACTTCAATTATTCTGCTTTTTAATTTTTCATTATGTATAAAAATTTTATATTCTCCAGCATATCTCTTATCATCTTTTGTTAATATCCTTCCTGCACATCCTGACCCCCAATAAACCATTCTCAAATCAAAATTGTCAATATCATTATATCCTTTGTATGTCTCTCTAAATATAGTCAAATCTTTCATTTTAAAATCAGGCTTCGAATTTAATCCAATATCAGGTCTTTTATAAATATTTAAAACACAATGAATTTTTCTATCTGTATAATATTGTAAACCTAAATCTTCACTATACACCAAATTAAATTCATATAAACTTGCCACATTATCTAATTGAGAAATTGGTAATATGAAAGATATATAATCACCAATCTCAATTGATTTTTTGAAAAATTTAATTACCAAGTGCATCTTAGTACCATACGGAGGATTTCCTATAATCAATCTGCCTTTCTTATATGGTATGTTTAATTGTAAATAATCTTGTTTAATGATATTTTCAGATTCTGGTTCAATATCATATGATGTACATATTAATTGATTTGAAAATGACCCGTTACCAGCACTTGGCTCAATAATATCTGTAATATTCTGATTATCAATAATTTCTAAAGTTTTGTCTATACAATATTTAGAAATTTCTATTGGTGTGTAATACTTATCATTTTCTATTTTAGCCATTTAATATGTTTATTTTGTTTATTATATAAAATAATCATAAATAAGTTTGGTAAATTCAAATAAACGAAGTATCTTTGTATCTCAATTAAAAACAAAATTAATTATTATTAAAAACAAAAACAAAAAAAGTATGAAAAAACAATTGATTTTAGTATGTGTGCTCGTAGTAGCATTGATGTCATCTTGTATGAAACCTTATCAGGTACAAAAGTACCAAGAGATTAAACCTAATGAATCTGTTTATGTGATCCCATTGGAAAATGGCACACAAGTCAATCAAACTAAATTGAAATCACAAGCTTATCTTGAACAAAACAAAGTAATTGCAAAACGTATTTACATTCCAACTCAATGGCACAAAACAGGCAGGATGTCAAATAGTGGTGAATGGATTCCATCAGTTAGAGTTATTACTGTTGACCGTACTCCTGTTACACGTGAATGGAATGGTTCAGGAAGTGGTTCAAATAAAACATCAAATGAAGCAATTGAAGTAGAGTCAAAAGAATCAATTGGATTTTCAGTTTGTATAACAGCAACAGCTTCAATTCCAGATGATTGGACATCACTATTTTTATATTCATATAGTGGAAGAACGTTAGCAGATTTGATGGATACTGATGTTAGGGGATACGTCCAAAAATGTTTAACTACCCAATTTGGTGATAGAAATTTAACACAAGGACAGAATGATAGAAGTGCTATTTTCTCTCAAATGTCAAAAGACGTAACAGAACATTTTGCATTATATGGTATAAAAATTATGAACATTGGTTCTGCTGGACAATTTACATATTCTAATCCTAGTATTCAAAGTGCAATAAATGAAAAATATTCGTCTGAAATGAATATTAAAACTGCTGAGAATAAGGTAATTGCAGCTAATAAATTTGCCAAAGCAAAAGCTTCCATTGAAGCACAGAGTCACCTTGATGCAGATATCGCAATAAAATTAGCATTTGCTGAAGCAGTAAAAAATGGTAAGCTTCAAGTACCTGATAATCTTACTATTGCAGGTGGAAATTTTTCAATGCTTGAATTATATGGCTTGAAAAGTATGAACACTAGCACAACAAAAGCAAAACGATAATGAAAAGTAAAATATTAAAATCATTATTAGTTTTCATTCTTTTGATTTGCCTTGGAGCATCATACAAATTGGTAATCAATAAGAATACACAAGACTATTCAAAAATAGCAGCACAGCAATTCACTGATGACAACGCAATTTATGAATTAAAAACTCAAAATTCAGCAGTTGATATTATTAATGTGATATATTTCTTTTCTGTTATTGCAGCTTCAAGTCTCTTCTATTTTATTTGGAAACCAAAAAAACTAGTTAAACTAGATAATATCATGGAAGATGGTTCAACTGAAACAAAAGAAACTGACATAAAAGAAGATGACACAAAAGAAGTCTAATAATAATATATAAATAAATTAAAAATCCTTGCTTATGTGAGGATTTTTTTTTATCTTTGTATTTAATATAAACAATCAATTAAAATAAACAAATCATGGAAGGACCAAATTATGTGTATATCGGATTTTTTGTTATTTTTATCATTGTGTTATTAATAGCTCAAATATTAAAAATTTCAAATGATGGCAAAAAGGATATGCTTAATGAAATTTTCAACAACGGAGACATTTCAACAGAAGCATATAAAAAATACAAAAAGAAACTTGATTAAACATGAAAATACTATTTAGATTTCTGTTTGTAATTGGAATTACTACTATACTACCAGCAGTAATTTGGTGAATAATCACTGGTTTAGATTTTTATGAAACATTAGATTTTTATAAATAAATATTAAAAATTAAAAAAAATGAGCAAATATAATATAACACCTGAATTATTAGATAAAGTAAAATTACTTTACCCTGATTGTGATGTTTTTAAATCTAGAATTAAATCTAATTATATCGGTATTCGTAGATATCTTGGTAAATCAAAATACTACGGAGATGATAAAAAATCATTTGAATGTGATATGACATCTGTTGAATATCTACATGTAGCAGAAGCTATATTAGAAACTAATACCTTGTAACATGATAGTCAAAAAACTCAACAATAAAACCTTTATCTTCAAAGAATATAAAGAGCCAAATTATAAAGAAATTGTATATGATGGTAAAACATATAAATATAATCAAATAGAAGATGAATATGGCTATAAAACACTATTTTACTACGGTACTGAATATTTTACTCATCGTAAATATTTACTATTTGGAGATGTTATTATAACAACCATTCCTAAATTACTATTTAAACTAACTGGACATATTGAATCAGAAATATTCACTAAGAATAAAGTAAGAATGGCTATTAAAGAAAAAGTAGATTTGATAAATAGACGAGCAGAAATCAAAAGAGGAGAAATAATTTGACATGAATAAATTAAATAAACTCAGATAACATGACATCAAAAGATATTTACAATAGAATATTATTTATAGAAAATAGAATATTTGGTTTGAAGTTAAAGGTAAATAGAATATTTGGTTTGGAGTTAAAGGTAAATAGCCACTACATAAGTAACTCTGAATATATAGACACTATAAATAGTAGAGCTGAGTTGAACAAGGAATTAACTATTTTAAAAAAAAAATTAAAATTGAATAATATAAGAAAAGAAAAATTACAAAATTTAAATAATATATGATTGATTATACCAAAGATGTAATATCATCTAGCAAAATAAAAACAGTACACGAACAACAGCACGAAAAATTATATGAAAATATAAGATTACTTTGTAACGTAGAAACAAGACAAAAACAAATATATGTCACATTATTTAATTCTAATTATTTTAGTTATGAATTTCCATATTTTGATGATCATGATGTTATATACAAAGTTGATAATGATGATTTCTATAAAAATTTCAAAAAAACAAGAAAAATAAAAGGAGATTATAATAACTCTTATAAACCAATAAAATTTAAAACTGAATTCGAATGCTTAAGTTATTTGAAAACAATTGGAATTGAAGAAGTTGGCCCAAATAATTAAAAAAATGAGCATAGAGAAAAAAATATTAAATGCATTGTGTGATATACCTCTCATTAAAGATGGTAAATTAGGAATTGTTGAATTACAAAGTTTTCATTCAGATGTTAAAATGCTACATAAAATGAAAAATATGATGAATTTGTTTCCTGAGAATAATAAGTTATATTTAAAGGAATGGAAAAATTATATAAAACTTAGAAATGATGAAAATTTTATTTCTCATAGTGAAAGTAAAAACGATTATAATTCATTTTTTGAAAACAATTAAAAATATGAAAGAAAAAATTTTAGAAATACTAGGTAACAATCATACAACACCTTGTGTGTTCACAAGTAAACAAGATGTTGAAGCTATTTATACATATAAAAATGATATATATTGTATAGACTTGGGCTTAGATTTTCCATTTGATGCTCTTTATGAAAATGAACAAAAAAATATACTTGATGCTATTATAAATAAAGAATATAAAAAAGATGAAACTTTTTAATAAAAAGTTTGGTAGATTGAAAACTTTTTTGTACTTTTGTACTACATAATAAAAATAGAAAAAAATCACATTTTTAAGATAATATATACTGATATGAAAAACTACAATAACATAATGAACTTGCTACTCTTAAACCTATTATTACAGAATAATCGGACTGAGAATATTATGTCATATCTATTGTAACAAATAATATAAGCATATTAAAAATACCTCAGTCATTTATTTGACTGAGGTTTTTTCTTTTATAATAAAATGCTCCTATGGTGGAATTGGTATACACGCATCACTTAAGATGATGTCCATTTGGATGAGGTTTCGAATACCTCTAGGAGTACAAAATATGCCGATGTGATGGAATCTTGGTAGACATTCAAAACTTAAAATTTTGCAAGCTATATGCTTATACGGGTTCAAGTCCCGTCATCGGTACAAAAAATCGCTCCTGTGATGGAATGGTAGACATCCATGTTTTAGAAACATGTGCTGAACAATAGTAGGCGTGTCGGTTCAAGTCCGACCAGGAGTACAATATATTCAATGATTAATCATTATGATACAATTTATTTAAAAATATGTTCAATTTTTATTCTTTTTGTCATAGAATTTTTTATATATAAAATAAAAAATAATATGACATATAGAGTATATGAAGTTAGTGAAATCATAAAAATAATAGAAGAATATAATAATGGATCAAAACAGTCAGAATTAAGTAAAAAATATAATATACCAAGAAGTAATATTAGATATTGGTTAAATAACAATGAAAAATTCAATCAATATAATAAATTAGAAAATCAAAAAAAATTAAAAAATAATTGTGATATTAATAATTATTTATCTGATAAAAAATTAGAATATAATTATATATTAGGATTATATTTAGGAGATGGTCATATAATAAAAACAAAAAGATCATCATATCAAATTCGAATATTTTTAGATAGTAAGTATTATAATATAGTAACTGAATGTGAAAATAATTTAAAAATATTATTTCCATTTAATAAAATAAATATTCATAAAACTAAATATAATATGTTTATTGTTTCAGTATATTCCAACTCTTTAAAATATTTATTTCCTCAAATAGGAAAAGGAGTAAAGCACAAAAGAAAAATAATACTAGAAGATTTTCAAATAAAAAATATAAATCACAAAAACATAATACGTGGATTGTTTCATTCAGATGGTTGCTTATATAAAAATACAATAATTAAAAAAGAAGGAAAAAAATATTTCGGTTATTATTATAATTTTTCTAATATGTCTAAAGATATAGTAGATATTTATTGTAACTCACTTGATATTATAAATATTCATTATACTATACAAATAAGTAAAGATAACTGTTATAGAATAAACGTAAATAGAAGAGTAGATTTCAAAAAAATGTATGAGTTTCTTGGTGTTAAAAATTTAAATATCAAAAGTGAAGTTGATGAATATTATTATAATATAATTAGAAATGATAGAATAAAAAAATTAAAATCAGGTAAAAAAGAAATTAAAATAAACAATAATTTAATAAAAAATTATTGTGCATGTGGAAAAGAAATTAAACACAATTCTAAACAATGTTATGACTGCTACAGATTATCTGAAAGAAAAGTAAAGAACAGACCAACAAAAGATGAGTTAAGATTAATGATATCTGATACAAGTTTAGAAGCTGTTGGTAGAGTTTATGGAGTAACTGGTAAAGCAGTTAAGAAGTGGTTAAAATAATGGCTTGGTATCCCAACGGCAGAGGACGGCGTTTCAAATGCGTTTCAGTGAGGGTTCGAATCCCTCTCAAGCTACACATTAAATTTCTTTGATGCTATAATTGATTTCATATCATTTATATCGCTTGACCAATATTTCATTGAATCATCATCAGTTTGAACAATTCCTGTGCCATCGTGAGGACCAGGATTCATTTTTTTAACCTTATAATCAATTGAAGCCCATCTAAAATTTTCAACTCTTTCTTTCTTTATTACTTTACACAATTCCGTATTATCCCAACCAAGCAGACAATAATCTCCAACAGATGGCAGATTTTCCAGATCTTCAATTTTTTTAGAATAGCTTTTTATTTGTTCACGTTTAACTAAAAAATTATTATTCCACAATTCATATTTATCAAATTTAACGTTATAGTGTTCTGTATGTTCATTATATCCAATTATTTTACCTATTCTATATTTATAGTCTGTGTCATTTTCTCTAGGTATAAAATATTCAGGTATTTTAGATTCATAGAAATCTTCATCAAGTCTAACGTAATCATTTATTTCTGGTTCTGAATCACGTGTAAATTCTTTGGTATCGTAGAATTCGAATTTTTTAATATGTATCATATGTTAAATTTTTTTGCGTATATTCTATATTGAATATTATCATATATATCATCAAATGGTATAACTAAAAAATTATCTATTGATAGCATATTTTGCATATAATCAATATTATTACCCCATCCTCGTGTGGAAACAGCAATTATAAATATATGTGTATTATTTGGATAATTTGACACATCAACAATTATTGAATAAAAACCTTGTATTTTTACATCATTTCTTATAGTGTGTTCATCACTTTGACTTAGATTATATTTTTTGAGTTTATCAATAACTTGATCTGTTTGTTCATCTGTTATGCCTTTAATATTTATTGCAAACCTGAATTTAGTTTTAGAACTTTCATTAATGAATTGATTATATTTTTTCATATGTTAAATTTTTTTGCATGTATTTTATATTGATAATCTTTCATTTCTTCGTCTGTTAGGTGTCTAACATATCCTGTTGGTACCCATCCTAAGAAATCATTATCTTCTATATCAGATAGTGAATTTCTTAATACATACCCATAATACCATACATAATCAACTAGAACATATTCTTTACTATAATCATTATCAGTAAATTTGTCAGTCGTCTTTTTTTCATTATGTCTATTATATAATACAGAGTCTAATTTTTCAATATATTCTTTATCTAATTTAACTATATCTCCATCATACACTCCAGTCTTAAATCCTGGTCTTTTTATGTAAAAAATAGGACCATATGTTTCATCTTTTGTTGATTCTCTTTGCCATATATCTTTTGATTCATTAATGAATTGATTATATTTTTTCATATATTAAATTTATTTGTATTATTTCTTGCTTCAAGATATTCTACAATATCTTTAATTCCATTTGATCTAGCATTTAACAATTCTTCAGGTTTAATAATATTTATAATATAATCTTCATCATAACCCCAATCAGGTGTTGTAATACACCAAGTAGTTATTTTATTGTTACTTATATCTAAAACCAATGTATGAGGTTTATTACTATATGACGCATATTGACTTATAATATCATAAATGTCAAAATATTTTTTGAATATTTCATTGAGCTTATATAAATCGTCATCTGTGATATTTTTAATATCTATTGAAACTTTAAATACATCAGAATTTTTTTCATTAATGAATTGGTTATATTTTTTCATATATTAAATTTATTTGCATCTTTTTTTACTTTATAAAGAGTTTCAACTCCTTTCAATCCAATTTTAATAAATTCATCTAATGAAATAATTAAATTATCACTACTACGAAGATCAGTAGATCTCATTTTAAAGAAATCAATTGTATCTCTTGGTATTCGTACATTACCCCAACTCTCATATACATTAATATACCAAAGCCATTCAATTTCTGTATTTTTAAAATCATCAATATTTGATTTAGTTATTAATAAATTTTTTATATTATGTGATTCTAAATTTACATATTTATTAAATTCTTCAAATGCTTTACTTTGGTTTTCTTCTGTCGCATTTTCTAATAATATAAAAAAATTAAAATTAAAATCATTGGTTTTATTATCTTTACCGTATGCTCTATTTTCATTAATGAATTGATTATATTTTTTCATAAATTAAATTTTTCGGATTTTTTTATAGTTAGATATTTTTGATATTGTTCTGGATATTCTTCAATTATATTAATCTTATTAATTGGTAGTAAATACGTCAAAAAATCATTACCCAAATTATCTTTTAAGTTCCAATTAGCATTAGCTTCTATTAAAAATCTTACTATATCATTGTTTTCTCTTAATGTAGCATAATTTAATGCTGTTCTATTATAGATATCTTGATAGTTTATATCAGCTCCTTTTCCTATTAAATACTTCACCACATCTATCCTATTGTTATCTGCTGCTAGTATTAATAGTGTATATCCATATTTATCTATATTATTCACATCACCTTTTTCAACTTCTATATATTCTTGTACAACTTCTAAATCTCCTCTTCTACAAGCTTCAAATACACTATCATCACTATTAAAAAAGATATCAGAATATCTATCTTCAAATTTTTTTATAAATTTCATACAGTAGTTTTATTTTTAAGTTTAGATATAGCTTTCTGAATTATATCAATTGTTAGATTATTAATTTCAAGAATATTAAAATCTCCTTCAATTTCTGTATTATGAGGGTGTTCAATTTTAATTGATACTTTACTTAATGGTTTACTTCCAATAACTTTTTGAGAATCATCTATTAATATATCAGCATATTTCCATTTATCCATTGATGAATTAGCAAAAATGATGTCATCGTATTTAAATCCATAATGGTCTAACCATTTCTTAGCAGATTCTTTAGATTCTTCAGTAGGTTGTTTAGTTACTATGTTTAATTTGAAACCATGAGTTTTTATAAAATCATATATATTGTTTATAGTATCAACAGCACCTTTATATGGTTGAGCAATATCAAAAACTTCAGATTTTTTATTATTAAACCATGTTTTTGATGATTCACCATTATAGTCCATTGTTTCATACCAATGCCAATTTTGATCCTGATTTATTTCTTTATCAGGAAAGTATCTTTTATATAGTGTATTGTATGCATTAACGAAATCACATATCGTACCATCAATATCTATTCCTATTGTAATTTTATTTGTAAATGTTTCAAACATTTTTATGTGTTTCATATATTAAATTTATCTGTATTTTTTTTTAGTTTAACATATTGTTGTAATTTTCTTTTGTTATCTGAAAAATCTAATAGATAAGATTTATTTATATTAAGTCCTAGATTTGTTTCATATGAATCCCAATATATATTTATAATTTTATGAACTGTATAATTGTATAGATTATTCATTTTTACATCATATGACATAGGACAGTCAAAAATTACATAATCACCTACTTTTGGTTCATCTTTTTTATTTTCAAATTTTTTTATATATTTCAAGATTTTAAATTATTTTATATATTATATATAAATTATTGAGATATTATTTATAAAAAAAGTAAATTATATTTTTTTTATATATAAACAATAAAAAACAATTTAAAAATAATGAAAACAAAACTAGAAAACTTATTAAGTTTTACTGACTTCACTGGTAATTATAACCCACAGCAAGCAAATAAGACAAAAAGAACAGACACAGGAATTGATGTCATTAAAGAAAATCTTGAAGATAAAGAACCAGAAGAAGAACCAGAAAAAGATTATTCTCATGAATTTGACTCAGAAGTTGATAAAGATTAAAATAAAAAATAGAATCAATATTGATTCTATTTTTTATATAATTCACAGATAGATATACCAGTTATCTCATCATAATATATTATTTCACCTATAATATTAGACGATTCATCTTCTGATACAAGTGTACCTACAACATCTTCGACTATCAAGTCTTTTTCTAACTGGATTCTTATGTCCATTTATTTATTGCTTTCTAATTTTTTCAATTTAATTTTTCTCAATTCAGATTTATCATAATAAAAAAATGTAATAGTTATATATTCGTTATGTTGAGTTTGTACAAAATTAAATATTTCAACTGTTTCTGTACTCAACCAATCATTTATTTTCTCTTCTAATGTATTTTTATTTGAATTTATAACTTTACATTTCATAAATAAAACATTTTTTATAATCTATATATTATATATTATTGAGTCAAACAAAAAATTTATAAATAATAATATTTTATCGTAATAAAAAATTATATATAATAAAAAATCATACAAAGTTTTATAATGGCTAAAAATAAAATAGTGTTAAAATCTAAATCTAATAATACTAGTAAATATTATATCAATTTCTCAAAAACATCTGGCAAATTAGAGTTAGAATTAAATGTAACTGAAAATCATATGCTATCAGAAAATGGAAACTTTTTAATGATGGAAAATGGTAGTTATGAGTATAGAGAAAATATAATAAATACAACAACAACAACATTGAATATAGCATAAATTGTTATTGAATAAGATGTGTTGATATTTTATTTATTTATTTTTATATATAATAAAAAACAATTTAGAATATGAATAATGTTGAAAAACAAGCTAAGGTTTGGATAAATAATAATTGGATAAATTTTAAAATTAAAACTGGTTCTCACACTAATATTATAACATTTTTAGATAATAGCAAATTATCTTTTATTAAAGAATTTCCTATAGATTTTAATAAAATTCCAATTCCAATAAGAGGAAATGGTAAAAGTCAAAATTTGTTGGAATATTTATCGAATAATAGCAGCAATATGAATTTGATACAATCATTTTTGCTATATTTCATATATTTGTTAGATTTTAGATATATTGATGATGCTAAAATTAAAATTAAAATTAAAAACAATTTAAATTGGAAAATATCCAATATAATAGTAGAAACTAAGTCTAGAGCATCAATAACGGTAGATACTACATTAATAACAGCAGATACTACATTAATAACAGCAGATACCTTTTAATTTATATTAACATAAAAAAATAAATCAAATAAATATGAGCAAACAATTAATTAATATTGGCTCATCTCCAAACGATGGAACTGGAGATAATTTAAGAGAATCATTCATTAAAATAAATTCCAATTTTAATGATGTTTATTCTTTTACAGGATATACAGGTACTTCTGGAACATCAGGAATAAACGGAACTAATGGCACATCAGGAATAAACGGAACTACAGGTACTTCTGGAACTTCAGGTTTAAATGGATCTTCAGGAGGAGCATCAGTAACTAATGTTACATATAGTGAATTATTAGATTTGATAAATACTTTATCATTAACTATTGGTACACAATATTTAATTACTGATTATAGTACAGTACATATAATTCCATATACTAGTGATTTAAATTCAGGTATAACTGAACCATTATTAGTTACCGCAATTGGATTAGATAAATTGAAACCAGAAGCTCATTCTTATTTATATTCACAAGATGTAATTTATTATAATTTTAATAATAATCAAACAGTTGTACCAGGATGCACAACTGGCTATATTTACAGAAGAATTGATACAATACAAAATAACGATTTTCCTTTTGATTTTAGAAATGTTAAATTTAGAAGATGGCAAATTAATGTTACAAATATATGGAATTCAGGAACAACATACAATTCCAAAGATGTTGTATTATTTTCTGAAACCAATCAAATTTATATTTGCATAAAAAATAATACAACAAATATAAATCCAAATAATAATGATGATTCAAATGGTATTTGGCAGTTATTTGAGTATTATAATCTATCTTATATAAGTTGTACTGAATATAATCTAATTTTTGGTGATATAACCATGCCATGTTCAACAGGATATACTGATAGTTATATGTGGAGTGATTTTGACTACTATTATTCAACATCATATTCAAATATAATTAATATATCTGAATTAAACTCAAATATAATAAATGGATCAAATAATGTTATATTAGGTGTCAATTTCAGAGATAATAATATAAATGTGAATTTCTATAACAATACTATTGGTAATGATTTTAATAACAATACTATTGGTCGTAATTTTATTGGTAATAGTATTAGTGATAATTTTAAAAACAATTTAATTGATGATAATTTTAAAAACAATTCTATTGGAGATACATTTCAGGCTAATTCTATTGGATATGAGTTTAAATATAACTCTATTGGTTCTGCTGGCTCATATAATAAAATTGGTAGAATATGTAATAATAACATTATTAGTACAGAATTCACTGGAAATAATATAGGTGATAGATTCTATAATAATATGATTTGTAAATCTTTTTCTAGTAATACACTTGGTGATGACTGTTATAATAACGTTATCGATAGCAATTTTAATGCTAATGTCATTGGAAACAATTTCAACATTAATATTATAAATACAGAATTTACCCGTAATTCTATTGGAAATACGTTTCAGATTAATTCTATTGGAATACAATTTTTATATAATAATATAGGAGATTTTTTTACAAATAATATAATTGCTGATCATTTCACGTCAAATAGTATAAATTCATCTTTCTCTAGTAATAACATTTCCAATTTATTTACTTCAAATAACATAGGTAGTACATTTGATTCAAATATAGTAGGTATTGGATTTACAAATAATAGTATTGGAAATTCTTTTAGAATAAATACAATTTCTGATTATTTTCAAATGAATAGTGTTTGTGATAATTTTGGAGGATTAGATTTTACATTAGCAAGTTACGTATATTTACCTTATACAAAAGAATTGTATGTTGATGATACAAATACTAAAAAATTACAATATAATAGAATGATAATTGTAGATGCAAATGCATAAAAAAATAGCAGATTAACAATCTGCTATTTTTTTATAAATTAAATTTTTTAGAATCTCTATACAACGGGTCATATTCAGTTCTAATTTTATCATACTCACTTAAAGTTGTTTGCCATATATATTCAAAATTTTCAACATATTCAAATGTCATAGCCATGTTAATAAATACATCATGATCGTTTATACATTTTTTTATAAATAGTTTTCCTTTGCCAATAACTGAGCTTATCAAATCTGAATAACCGTCATCTGATGGCATAAAAATATTATATTTCTCATCTAGCCAAATTGGTTTAAAATAATTAAAAAGTTCTTTATACAATTTTTCATATTCATCATAAAAACTCATAATAGTATCATATTCAAAATTTTTAAATACTCTTATTTTCAACTTGAAATTTTCTGTTTTATTCTTCTGTCCAATATTATTTCTACTCTTAATAATTTTATTCCAATCAGAAATTTTTATAAATTTCCAAAAAACTTCACTATAATTATTAACATCAGGTTTAATAAATCTAATATATTCGCCATTATCATTCATTGATATCAGAGAATTGTTTTTATCATAATAATATGAGTTATTATCTGAGCCTTCAAAAATTTTAAAATTTGTTATCATGTTTACATATTAAATTTATCAGAATCTACAATAAACATATATTTATTGAATTCTTCTTTTATTTGTGAATCTAACCTAAAATTAGAGTTTAAGATATTTAAAGATTCAGCTATCAAATCACCTTTTTCATCTTCTGTGTCATCTTCATATCCATTTTCCTTTATATATTCTTCTATATATCTTTTTTGAAAATCATATTCATCTGAAATATCATCATTGTGAGTTCTTTTTTCTTCAAATAGTTCAAATAATAACAACGTTAGATTATCGGAGTCACCTGAATTATCCATTAGGTAATGTTGTATTTCTATACTATTTCCAATTTGTGATTCTACCCAACCATATTTTGAAACAGTATCTGTATTTCTTTTATAATATTCAACAAGTTTATTCTCATCTATATATACACTATAATTGTTATAAAAACCATTTGGTGTAAAATTATCAATCAATTCAACATAACTATCTACTCCTGTTTTTTCTGACATAACCTCAATGAAAGTGAGATATTCATATCTTTTGGTAATAGTTTCTTCTATAAATTCACCTTCTTCTGATTCATCTGTTATAATCTCTTGTAATTGATCTGAATCTAAATCATCTAACATATCAGAATCATATTTCAATTCATCATTTTTTGCAATAATAGAGTTGGAACTAATTTCATCTCCATCTTCAACTACAACTGTAAAGTTATCAGGAATAATATATTCCTCCTTAGAATTATCCTCAGCTATTATAATTTTTTTGATGTTATCTTCCTCAATAATTGATACAATACCGTCATATTCAGATTTTATAATCATATCATCATCATCATTATTATCATAATAAGATTCTATTATCTTATTTTCTTTAACTGATGTTAAATGATTATTAATATATTCTTTATATTCATAATCATAAAAATCTCCAATATTTAGTTCTTTGACAGTTGAGTTAATGATATCTTGTATGTATTTATTATTATCAAAAACACTAGAAATTAAATTTGGATCATAAGTTAATATTTCTACAATATCAGATTCTGTTGGATTATCTAAATAATGTTCATCATAATAAGCTGATATATATTCGTCATCTAAAAAGTCATGTGACAAATCATGTTTTGCGCTATCTGAACTTTCAAACATTTTAAATTTTTTGAAATTTGTTATCATACTATTTGTTTTATTTTGCTATTTTTTGCTGTTTTAATGACATCTAATGTCATAAATTATATCATTCAATTGATTTATCAGTTATATTATTAAATCTATAAAAACTCATTACAAATTGAATTTATTGGTGTCATTAATAATTTTCCAATTATTATAATAATCATCACTTAATACATTTGAATATTTATCTAATATTTCATAAATACCGTCTATATCTATTTGACTACTTTCACCTAAATTATTAATAGTAGAATTTCTATCATATAAAAAATCTAAATTTTTATCTTTATCAATATTTGGAGTATAATAAGCATCAAAAATGTCAGTATCAAAATGAATAGAATATGTCAATTTTTTAGTTTTTAAATTGTAATATTGATGTATCTTTAATATCCAAGCTAATTTATCATTGTTAATATTGAATTTATTAAAATTATATACAATAGTATCAATGTGAAAATTTCTATCTAGTTCATAATATAAATTACCTGGATTTTTTAATAATTTATCAAAATCATTATTATATTTCATTTTTACTACAATATCATTAAAATATTTTGATATATTTTCATCTTTATTGATGTGTGAATTTATATCATACAATTTAGAAAAATAAAGAATTTTTTCTATTTCAGATATTTCTGATTCGAATTTTTTTAATATTCTAATATTCTCTTCTTTTTTGAATTTTTCACGACCTATTTTTTTGATATGTCTTTTTAGTTCTTTTTCTTTTTCTTCTAATCTTTTTCTATTTTCAGGATCATAATCTTGATATTTTTCTTTTGCAACATCAAGTCCTTTATTACCAATCAAATTCAAAAATTTAGTATATAAATCTGAATTCTCTTTTTTTACGTTATCTAAAAACTTGGCATTTTCTTTGTCTTGTAATATATCAAACACTTTAAATTCAAATATCTTTCTCATTCATTATATATTATATTTGTGTGTGTCATTTGTAAATTCTGGAACATAAAAATAATCTAGAAAATTTGGCAACTCATTGTAATTATTATTAATGTCAAATTCTTGCATTTTTTTAGTATCATCAAAAAACATAATAACTTTATTCATACATTCAATAGGCAAATAATTATTTATATTATATTTTTCAATTGATTTTTCAGCATCACCATAAAATCCAGCTACCTTATAACTATTTCCTTTTTTAAAAATTACATTTCTATCTTTATATTTCTTGTGATAATTTTTTATACACATCACATAATCATCAATCATTCTTAAATCTGGATTTTTATATGCTTCAAATATTGTTATCATAATTAATTGTCTTTATTATTTATAGTTTCTATTTTATTAATAGTGTAATTGATTAATTCTTCATTTGATTTAAATTCAATAAATGCCATTGGCTCATCTTTTATGTTGAAATTTTTAATTTTTATTATCCATTCATCATAATTCAATCCTATAAAATTATAAATATTTTTTATACTTACAATTATATCATTAGATATTAAATTAAAGCAAACATAAAATATTGCTTGCCTATCTTGATATTCATATTCTATTACTATACTATCAAATTCATCATTCTCAGTAAAAAACATTTCTACTAAATAATTACTTAATATTTTAGCTCTAGATTGAAGTTTAGAAATATTACAATTAAATTCATCAATATTCATTACACATTAAATTTATTTGTATCTAAATATAAACTATATGCATTTTTTGCAGCTTCAATAGTATCATAAGATGATATAACATAAACCTCATTAATAGTTAATATATCAGTAGATTTAATATCGAAATGAAATTCTTTTACATCCCATATATAAAAATCAAGATCAACACGATTAAGATCATTTATATTATTAAATTTTGCAAGATAAAAATCTTTTTGATATCTAAATATTACAAATTTACCATAATATTTTTTATAATCTAATTTTTTATCAATCATATTTTTGTTGATTTTTTTTATAGAATCTTCAATAGCATTTTCAAAATTTTTAATGTATTTCATTTAATATAGATATTTTCAATATATATAAAATAATAATTATAAAAACTTTTCTTGCTATTTTTTATATAAAAATAAAAAATGCAAACATTAGTATTCAACACAACAGATAAAACCACAAATTTATATGATGGAATATCAATAGAAGACGGAATTATAATATCAGAATATTCTTTTGATGATGTTAGTACAGTCTCTGTAAGAGAAGGCTATTATGAGATTATGAAAATGTATGAAATTAACACTAGAACCAAAGGTAAAATTGTTACCATTCCTGTTGCAAGATTTCCTATTTCTCAAACTAATATGATAATTATAAACAAAAAAAATATATAATATTGTTATATGTTGAATTTTTCTGTTGAATTAAGAATATCTATATCTTTTTTATTTTTACTTTTCTAACTATCATAAACTAATATAGTATCTTATCTGCTTATATTATTTGATTCAAAATATTTAAAATATATCATAATTAAACATTAAATTTACTTATATCAATTCTCAAGTCTGAATTTTCCTTATATTTTGGAAATTTGTTAGTTACATATTTTTCTATCTCATCTATATAATCATCTTTGTGACTATTAAATTTCTTAAAATCTAATAAACAATCATAGAAATTTTCACCATCACTATTTTTAATATCAAGATCTAATCCAGCTTTTAAAAATTTTTCTAATAACATAATAAATGTACCAGCATCATAGAAATAAGATAGATATTTTATTATAGCTGTTTCTCCGTTTATATCTTGAATATTCACATCAGCCTTTGCATTTAACAATTTGTTAATTACTATTGGAGTTGAAGCCATCATCAATGCTGTATTTTTATTCTTGTCTGTTTCATTAACATCAGCGTCGCCTTCTATTAAAGCATCGACAACAAATGGAAATTTAATAGCGTGCATCAATGCTGTTTTACCATCAGAGTCTTTCATATTAACATCAACTCCTTCTTTTATCGCTTGTTTTACTACACTAGTACTTCCTCTTTTTGCAGATGATATAAATGGTGGTTCCTTTACTGATCTTTCAAATAATCTTAAATATTTCATATTAAACTGTTAAATTTTTATTATAAGTGTATATATAAATTTTCACAATTATAAAATAATATATACTATCATGAAATATTTAAAGCAATACGAAGCATACATTGAGATGTATTTAGATGATGATGATCAATTAACATTAATGAAAGAATATCTTGATAATGAAGATTTATCAAAAATAAATAAAATATTAAATAGTGGATTTGATCCTAATACAAAATATGGAATTCATCCTGTAATATACGATCTTCAAGATAAAAATAAGGACAAATCAAATTCTAATATATTAAAATCATTTATTGAACATGGACTAGATAATAAAATCATTACAATTTTTTTATATAATGAATTAAATTGGACTAGATATGCAGTAGATAAATTAAATCTATTAGAAATATCTAAAATTTGTATTAAGTCTGGAGCAGATTTATTTTATGATTATGGTTTGTATAGTGATTTTTTTGATATGATCGAAAAAAAGAAAACAACATTTAAATCATTATTCACAGAAAAATTTGTGAATGATTTAATGAGTATCATTAAAGAAGAAGCTTCAGAGCAATATGACAAATATATAATACAAAAAAACTCAAAAAAATTTAACATATGAAATATTTAAAAACCTATGAAAAAATGATGACATTAGAGTTAGATATTGATGATCAAGAAGAATTGATGACAAAAGCATTAGAATATAATAAAATTAATCTAGTAAAAGGACTTCTTGATAATGGATTTGACCCAAATTATATTGTAACACACTATGGTGTACCTCTATTACTTTATCAATTATCTGATAACACAACAAAATTGGATATTGATATATTAAAATTATTAATAGACAAAGGAGCCGATGTTAATCTTATGATAAATGGATCACCTTTAATCTCTGGTGCAATAACTTTATATCACAGAAAAAGTACAGATAAAGAATATAGAGATAAATATTTAGAAGCTATCAGATTATTTATTAAATCTGGCGCAGATTTAACAGCAAGAGACGATGAAAAAGAAAATTCATTTGATACAATTCAAAATATGATAGATTATGGATATTTTAAACCTATTTTTACAAAAAGATTATTGAAGATTATTGAAGAAGAAGCACCAGAACAATATGGAATTTACATAACATCTAAAAAGTATAATATATAAAAAAAAATCCTGATTTCTCAGGATTTTTTTTATTTATCGATAAATAACTTATTATCAGGGGGCCAATGTATATGTGGCGCTTCCATTGTGTCAGTAATTACCCACAATATTTTTTCAAAGTATTTAGGAATACCATATTTAAATTTGTCTGGTACTGTACCTGCTGCATCTGTAAAATATATTACAAACGAAGGAATAGTTCCTTTTTGTATTAGATTCTTTTCAATCCATTGGAAAGGTGGAACAAAACTTGTACCTCCACCACCTTTTGCTTTGAAGTGTCTACCAAGAATTTCCTTAAATTTACCTTCATTCATTGAATCTCCGCTCTTTGTTCTAAGATTAATTCTTTCTATTCCTTTCACTTCATCATCACACCATATAATTATAGCTTCTTCAATTTTCTTTGAACCAAAAATACCATAAATTTCAGATGCAAATCTACCAAGTGTTTCATCTCCAATTGATCCTGATGTATCAATACACAAAACTATTGTTCTGAATCCACTATCTTTAGGATATTTCAATCCTGGTAAATACAATGGATCATCTTGTCCAATAAATCTTTTATTAAAATAACCATATTTAGGATTACTTGAAAAACATTTATTCATAAATTTAACTAATGATGCTTTCCAATTGACTTTTGGTTTTCCAATTTTGTTAAACCATCTATTCAATGATTGAGATCCAGTTCCTTGATTATTACTTTTTGCATTATTTAATATTTCTCCCCATTTTTTTGCTAAATCTTCTGGACTTTCCATTTTGCTTAATTCATCACTACCATCGAATAATGTTGCACCTTTTTTATCATTTAAACTACCTGGAGCACACAAATCACCTGCACCTGGAATTGAACTACCTGGCTTTCCTTGACCCTGCCCTGGTTTACCTTGTCCTGGTTTACCCTGACCTTCACCTTCTCCATCACCTTCTCCATCACCTTCTCCTTTTTTCTTTGGTTTCGCTTGCTCTTCTTTTTCAAGAATTACATAGATTTGCTCTGCACTCATATCACGATATTTTTCATCTAATAGAATATTTGTTGGTACTCTTAATATATCAGGTTTACTTGTTGCACCGTCAGGAGTTTCTTTACTCATATCAGATATTTGAAGATTAATTGCATAATCTGCTGCTTGATTCCATAAATCATGATTTCTGTTACCTTGTCTCATAAAGTGAAGATTTGCATTGTGCATAACTTCGTGTATCAAAACAAATGCTACTTCCTCTGTGTTTTTTAATACATTGTTAACAAATTCAGGATTATATAAAATATTTTGCCCATCAGTAGCCATAGTATTTATACCACTTCCTGGTGATGCTTCTGCAATATTTAATTGAAAGAACAAATCTGCAAAGAAATTATAGTAAGCCATAACAGATGTTAAAGCTGCTCTTACTTTACCTTTAGCCATTTTGTTTAATTTTGGATCAGTAAAATCTTCATTTATACCCAAAAAACTAAATGTATTGAATTTTTTTATCATTTTTATTTTTTATTTTTATTAATTATTCTCCTGCCATAGTTTTTTGTAATACTACATGCCATTTTTTAGCAAAATCTAACCATACATCTTGATATTCAGTTTTAATATATGGATGTGCTTTTACAAAATAAGATGCAATAGCAACAATTGCTTCATTTTCTTTACCTCTTGTAGCAAAATCATATACATTTTTAACTTCTTCCTTAGAAATATGTTTACCTTGTTTAAAAGTAGCAATAGCAATTGAGCAAGCTCTAATTTGATCTTGTCTAGTTGGCCATTTTACATTTTTAGATTTTTCATTACCATCATAAATATCTTGTATATCTTGTTCACTAAAGAACTCCTGTAATTTCATATAATTAACAAAATCCATAGCTGATTCTAATCCTACATATTTAGTGTATATTCTTTGAATTTCTGGATATGTTAATTTATTTGTCCAATCTTCATCTCTCTCATTGAATTCATCCTGTGATGCCATTTCCCATGTTCTTGGTGATGCCCAACCTGGACTTTTAGATTCTTTATCCAATCTATGAAAGTAATTAGGATGATACTGTAAATATGAAATAAGAAATGGATCAATGTCTTTTCTTGTTAATGCATATTTAACCCAATCTTCAACTGATGGTGAATAATTCACATGAGCAAAACGATTCCACAAAATAGGATCATCTGTCAAATCAGTAGTATCAATATCTTCTTTTCTATTGCCTGCTGCAATAATAATCCATCTTGGAGGTAAATCATAATCACCATGTTTACCACTTAATGCTAATGCCAATGATGCACTAAGAACCATTTGTGGTGCTCTGTTCATTTCATCAAAAAACATAATACCACCTTTACCATTTCCATCACTAGTTGGAAATATCGCTGGTAATTTAGAAACAGTTTTATCATTTTCAATTTTAGGTACTCCTCTAAAGTCTGTAGGCTCAATTTGAGATAAATGCCATTCTTGAACAACAATATCTAAATCCTTTGCTACTTGATGTAATATTTCTGTTTTACCAATACCAGGAGCACCCCAAATAAATAATGCATGTGTTTTTTTTCTAGCAAATTCTGAACCTTTATCATAGTTCTCTTGTTCATGTTGACCTGCTCTATGTAAATTCATATTATAAACTCTCTTTATTCTTTCTTTAAGTTTCTCTACATTAACATTTCTCATTACTTCTTCATCTCCACTTGGATAATTCAACGTTACCATTGCTTCATCTACACTAGTTTCATTTTCAATTCTATCACCTTTTTCATTAAATCTTGAACGTATTTCAGATTCAATTTCTTCTGCTGTAGGCGTTTTAGCACCTTTCATATTATCAAGATAACCATCAGGAATAATTACTTCTACAACATCCCTAGTTTTGCCATTCTCATCTACATAAGTTGGTATTTCTCCTTTATCTTTTAAATATTTTGAATAATATAGCCATGCATTTTTACCAAATTTTGTTTTGAAAAAACCATATAACTTATTCCACGCATTTTTTAATAGATTTTCATTTAATTTATATTCTTCAGAATAACTATCATATTTCTTTATCATCTTATTATATTTTATTTTTATTATATATATTTTTAAATATTATCACCTCTTCTAAGTTTACCATCTTTACCTTCTTTCTTTCTTTCTTCTTCACGTTCCTTTTCGTCTAATTTCATAAGAAAGTTTACAAATGCAGTTGCACTAGCATATCCAACAAAATCTTCATATATATCTTTTACTTCATTATATGACAATTTGTTTTTCCAATCAAATCCTCTTTCAAAATAATCTTCTTCTGATGCCATTTCCCATGTTCTTGGTGATGTCCAATTTGGTGCTTGATTAACAGTTTTTAATCTATGATAATATTCTGGATTTTCTTTAATAAATTGTATAAGTTTAGGATTAATTGATTTTATATTTTTTGCATATCCAATCCAATCAGATGGTTTTGGGGCAAAATTGATATGTTGAAATCTATTCCACAAAATCTTATCTTCTGTTAAATCTCCTGTACTTAAATCTGAACCTCTATTACCTGCTGCAATAACTATCCAATATTGAGGCAATTCATAACTACCATGTTTACCACTTAATGCTAATGATAATGATGCATCAAGAACCATTTGTGGTGCTCTATTCATTTCATCAAAAAACATTATACCACCTTTTCCGTTTTTACCATTGCTGGTAGGAAATATTGATGGTAATTTCCAAACAGTTCTTTCATCTTTTGAATCATCAGAGCCCATAATATTTTCAATTCTAGGAATACCTCTAAAGTCAGTAGGCTCAATTTGTGATAAATGCCATTCAATTACAGCAATTTCCAATTCTCTAGCTACTTGATGCAAGATTTCTGTTTTTCCAATTCCAGGAGCACCCCAAATAAATATTGCATTTGTTTTTCTTCTAGAATATTCTCTACCATTTTCTCCTTCTTCTTGATGCCTACCTGCTCTAAGTGCATTCATTTTGTAAAGCTTAATTACTTCTTTTTTTAATTCTGCAACATCATCATTAAGAACTGTTGGATCTGGATGCTCTAAACTTACAAATTCATCATTATCATCTAAAACGCTTTCATTCAAAAATAAATTCATCAAACTTTCTTTAACTTTCTCCAATTCTTCTATTTCATCATTTACTACTTTTTCTTCTTCATCATTATCACCAACAGTTTCATCTGATCCGTCGATGCCAGGAATTTCTTTTTCCTTTTCATCTTCTACTGTTTCATCATCTGGTTGAATTTCAGATGCTTCTATTTCTTCATCAGAAGGCAAGTCAGACGTTTTAGCATATCCTGGAGGACATATAAAATCTATACCTCTTGGTAATTTACCCTTTTTCTGTAAATACAATGCATAATATACCCATGCATGTTTTCCAAAATGTTGTTTAAAGAAACCAATAATCTTGTTTAAAATATCAGAAAATACATTTTCATTTATTTTTACACTTTCATTTTCTCTATACTCTTTAGAAAAATGATCATAATTTTTTAATGTTTTCATTCTACGAAATTATTTTTGTTTTTATATATAAAAATTTATATTTCCTTTTTTAATAAAAATGAATAAATTTTAATTATCTATTATAATGCTTACACTCAGATGAATATTTTGCTTGTCTCCATCTAATATCATTCATTGTACCCCATGCTGTTTTACTCGATCCACCTTGAATTTGTGGACGACTACCTGAAGATATTTTTTCTGCTTTTTCTTTTGCATTCATTAAATGCCATAATTTTTCTCTATCTGATACATTTTCAGATCCTGAATATTGTTCAATAGGAATTAACTCTTCTAAATCAAAATCAATATCAGAATTATAATAATTATCAACATCCTCACTATATTCAGTTTTCATTATTTCTCCATTTTTTCTAACAACTTCTATTTTCCAGCCATTATTAAAAATTTTAATATTTAATTCATTCTCAATTTTTTTAATAATAGATTTAAATAATAATATGTTAGGATATGTCCAAAATGATATTATCTTATTATTAGTCCATAATCTACCAGGATAACATGGATTATCTATTTCATGCCCAGCATTATAATGAGAATCAGTAAAATCTCCAAAATATACATTTATAACATTTGTGTGATTATCATTCACATCACAATAAAAAGGTTTAGAATCAGAATCATCCATATCACACAACTTATCACCATTCTTATCTCGTACATAACTTGGATTTTCTTTTAATAGTTTAAAATTTTCAAATTTTTTAATCATAATAGTTTTTTATTTATTATACTTTAGTAGGCTTATTATATTTAACTGTTCTTGGATCAAAACTTGTATAAACACCACATGGATAATACTCCTGAACAAAAAATGTTAACGCCTGTAATAGAGCATACTTACTTTTTACATAAGTATATAAAACTGGCGCAACGCCTTTTTCACCATGTTTAGAATCAACTGGATTTGAATAAATAAAATTTACATTAGTATATTTCCACATGATAAAATAGAATTGTTTTTTCTATATATAATTTTATGAAATATTTTTTTATTTCAAATATTATAATTATCTTTATAATAATAAACAAATAAGTATTATGAAAATTTTAAAGCAAGAACTACTCAACAAAAATAATAATTTTTCGGAAGAAATTAAAATAGAAGAATATGATGATATGATAGAATATTATAATAATGAAGATTTCATTGATGAATATTTTACAGAAGAAGATTTCATTGAAGATTATATACCTGATGAATTTAAAACTGACGATACAACATTTTTGAAAATTTAACATTATTGTAACATAAAAATCCTTTTAAAAATATTTTAACAGAAGTTTTTTTAATATATAAAGTCTCAATATATTTTAAACTATTAAAATAGTTTTTAATACAAAAAATAAAAAAACAATATGATAGAACATTTGACATTAGAAACATTCAAGGAAAAAATTATGGACTTTGACACAAAAACATTTAAAAACGATAAAGCTATTGCCTTGAAATTCAGTGCATTGTGGTGTGGACCGTGCAAATCTTACACTCCAATATTTGAAAATGTTTCAAATGAAATTAAAGATATGACATTTTATTCAGTAGATGTAGAAGATGAAATTGAAATTTCAGAATTTTTTTCAATAAAAAGTATACCAACTACTGTCATTATAAATACAAAAGGAGAAAAAGTATCTTTTTCTGGTATGACACAAAAAAGCAAATTAATTGAGCAAATAAACAACAATTTGTAATATTTATTTTAAAAATCAAAAAAAAGTTAAAAGATTGTATTATTACAATCTTTTTTTTTATCTTTGTACTCTAATTAAAACATAAACAATATGACTAATATTATTTCATGTAAAAAAGATGTTGATTATAAAATTGATATCTTTACTATTAAAGAATCAAGTGATTTTTATAGAAATTTTATTAAGAAAAATGACTATTATGAATATGAAGATGGTTATGAAAGATATAACTTAAAGAAAAAAATTCATTATTTTGATTATAATGATATTCAGTCTTCTTATGGATCTTCAGATGTTTATAATAAAACATGTAGATTAATTATAGCTCATAATGAAAAAGAAATACTAGGAATATGTAAATTTGCATATTGGGGTTCAAGTGAGTCATATGCTATAAGTTATTTATCAACCAATAACGAATTTTTTGGAATTGGAATATCAAAAAAATTACTAGAAAAAATGTTTGAATACTTTTCAAATACTTATCCAAATGACATTTTATCATTTTCTGGTTATTCTGTAGAAGGCTGGAAATATTTAAGAAAAAACATTTTATCATTTTCCAATAAATACAAAGTTAAGATAACGGAAAAAAGCATACAATATCCAGGTATCAGTGGTATCTTCTCAGATGAAGATAGAGAACTAATGTATAAAAGTATGGATGAAATTAAAAATTTATACGGGATTAAAGATTATTGTGATTATTAATATTTATTATAAAGTATTATATCATGATCTTGCATCATTTTAAATCATTTATTGAAAAATAAGTGATTTTTTTTGTTTATATCAAAAATTAATATTATCTTTGATAAAATTATTTATAATATACATATGAGAATAAAAGATTTTATATCAATAAGAATTCAAAAGTATCCAAGTCTATATAAATGTGACAATTACTACGATTCAAAACTTAAAGTATTATGTCAAATTTTTTTTACAATTGGTAATGGATATGAAATTGCAGAAACTGAAATACCTGAAGAAGGTGGTTATGTAGTTGAGCCAAAATATAAGCACATAAAAAAAGATGATGAGTGGATCAGAATTAAAGATAAGCCATATGGTAAGGGTAAATATAAAGAACTACCAGCAGATTATTTTGAATCCTTTATATATGAAGTTTCTGGTTCTCCTATTGAAACAATACTACACAATGATGGTACTACATATTATAGATATAATAAAAAACTTGAAGATATCGTGTATTATAATAGGCCAACTCTACGTGAAATTCGTAGTCAATCTCCATTTAGCCCATATCCATTTAGTGAAAATTTTTCACTCATTTGTGATATGTACTATAAAAATGAATTCATGCAACCAGATTGGGTAGAAGAATCAATTATATTATGTAAAGAAACATTGAAATATTTTTACAATGAAGATTTATATAAAAAAGATTCATATTATCCAACAGAAAATAGTATTAAAGTAGATTTAAAACATTTTCTTGAACGTGATAAAGACGGACCAGAAGCCATAAAAGAATTGCGTAGAATTTGGCAATATAAAGATTCTGAAATATGTCCTGACATTGAAGAAATTAAGTTCAGAAAATGGGAGTCATGGACAGATTTTCATAAAAGACAAATTGATTTTTTGAATAAATTTTTAGAAAGATTTGATAAAGATTTCTCTTCTGAAAAATTTTACAATGAAAACTTTGTTAAAAAAGAAATTCCAAAAGAAGATACTAAAAAGAAAGAAACATACACAAGATATCAAAATGCATCTAAGCAATTATTCAAAAATGTATTTGGTGATGAGATGTATGATAAGTTTGAAAATACGTCATTGAAAGAAATTGATTGGAAAGGAATAGATATAAATTGCAAGGAAATTCTTTCAACTATACCAAATATAAAAGATAGATTCAAGAAAGAATTCTTTAATGATAGAAATTACTCTATGTTGGATTTATATATCACTTCTATTTTAAATTATGGGTATCAGCAAAAATATAATTATAATATTAATAATGATATAGACTATTATGATTATAATGAATCATCAACAGAATTATTAAAAATGTTATTTGGTGATGAAATCTATAATCAAGTTCAAGACTCACCAATGAAAGAAATAAATTGGAATGGTATTGATATAACAGTAAATGAAATCATAAAATGTATACCAAATATAAGAAATAGATTTAGTCAATCATCGTTAGATTATTCTAAAGATAAAAATGAATCTATGCTTGATATATATATTATGTCAGTTTTTCATTATGGCTATCAAGATAAATGTGAAAGAATATAATCAATATAATAAAAAATCATGAACGAAGAAATAGAATTTACAAAGTGGTGTTTTACTAATCATAAATATGTTTATGATTTAAGAGAAGATGGATGGTTTCACATCAAAACATTCAAAAATTATACCTGGGAAGAGATATATAAAATTTATATTAAATTAAATAAATTATCAAATGAAGAAAAAAATTTATAATAAGAGCAAATTTGGTTTTTTTTATGATACTGAACATTACGAAGATGAACATTATTATTATCATCATGAAATTAGATTTTGTCGATATTTTCCTTTTTTAAAAAAAGTAATAATTGAATACAAATTTGTAAATGATAAATGGATTGAACAATGAAAAATCATAAAATATTAGGAGTTGATGGTAAAGAATATTATATTCATCGTAATATAGGAGTGGCTGGATTTTTATTTAGATATTATGAAGGAAATTTGCAAGTATTAGCCAATCAGAGAGGTTCTGGTACATCAAATCATAATTACTTATGGAATTGTCCTTGCGGATTTTTGGATTATGACGAGACACTTAAAATGGCTTGTATAAGAGAAATACAAGAAGAATGTAAATTTATAATTGATTCAAATAAAATTTCATGTTTTGAAATTAATGATTCTTTAACATCATATTCACAAAATGTCTCTCACAGATTTTATGCATTATTAAATAAAAATGATAGTATTAATGAAATTGGTATTGGCACTGAAGGTGAATTAAATGAGATTAATGATGTCAAATGGATTAATATACAAGATATAAATAACTATAAATGGGCATTCAATCATGACTATGTAATACATAGTATTTGTTTAAAAAAATTCAAATTAGGTGAATTATATCAATTATATAATAAAATCTATTACAGATTTGTTAAAGTGTTAAAAAAAATAATAATTAAAAAAATATATAGTCTAAAAAACTGTGTATGAGAAAGGAAAAGATGATAAACTGGATAATTGATACAAATTTGTGGGACGAATACGAAGACCGTTTAGTTGATTCCATAAAAAAATCAGGAGCAAATGTACATTTTTATGATGAGTTAAAAAATTCGTCATTTAAAAAATTTATTAGTGAGTTCGTATCTAAGAACGAAGTTAATATATTTTATGGCTCATTAGCGCACGGTAGACAACTAACTCATTTACCAATTTATCCAGGAGTTTTTCTGAATATTGATAATTATGAATGCTATAATTATTATGGATATTTTGGAGATTATCTTCTTAACGAAGATTATATGATGATGGGGTTAAATGATGTGTTAAGAAACAAGGAAAAAATATTTGGTAATTTTATTAATACTCATGTTTTTATTAGACCGTCTAATGGATTTAAATCATTTCCGGGACAAATGTTATCATTTCATAATTTTGAATCTGAATTCAATGTTTTAACAAAATCATATTGTGGATTAGATATGAATACATTAGTATTAATATCTGATAGACAGCAATTAAAAGAAGAATATCGTTTCATTGTTGTTGATGGAGAAGTAGTATCTGGATCACAATATTTTGATGAAAAAAACATAGGAACATTCAATCCTTATTATGATAGAATTTGTCAAGATCAAGATGCAACTGATTTTGCAATTAAAATGTCAAAAATATATCAGCCTGATTTAGCATACACAATTGATGTTTGTAAAACAAATGATGATGAGTATAAATTACTTGAACTTAATTCATTTAATTGTGCTTCAATGTATGGTAATGATTATGATAAAGTTGTCAAAGCAGTTAATGAATTAGCAACAAATGAACATAATAGTTTATTTAAATTTTAAAATATGAAATATAAACAATGTGTCGTTTATTATTATGATGACTGTCATAAAGCAGATGGTATTGATTGTGATTTTGATACTTGTGAAATTAGAAAAAATAGAGAAATAGATATAATTGATAATACAATTAAACGTCGCACAGAATTCAAAAATCTATCAAAAAAAGAAAGAGATGAATGGTGTAGTCATTGCGGTTGTGAAGGCGGTTGTGATTTATGTAAGAATATAATAGAATGAAAATAGGAGATGAATTATTATGCAAATGTAAATTTAGTTATAAAATTACAAGTGCTGGAATATTCATAAAAAATAAAAAATATAGAATTACAAATATAAGCACAGTAAGTACAATAAATTTATATGTAATTGATAATAAACATTATACTGAAGAATTTGTAAATAGAATTTTTTATTCTAATCAAGAAATTAGAAAATTAAAATTAGAAAAATTAAAAAAATGAAAATAGAATTAGAAAAAATTCTGGAAGAAATTTCAGAATTGAATGGACTTGATGGAAAGAAATTTCTAGAAAGATTTATTAAATATAATGAAGAATATGGTGAGTTTTCAGCAGAAGTTTGTAAACTAATTGGAATAACGCAAAAACCATATAATGAAGCACACTTAATAGACGAAATGACAGATGCAATTCAGAACCAATTCTCAGTTTATTTAAATGTATGTGAAATTGGAAATTTTTCAATTGAAGAGGTATTTAAACAAATACTTGTTAAAAATAAAAAGTGGAGAGAATGTTATCCGAAATATACTAATAAACAAACAAAAATTCATTCTTCAATTTTATCAAAAATTAGAGAATCGGATTTAGTATATATTAACGGTAAAACTGTCAAAGATAAATTCAACAATCCAGATATATTAAATTATAAATTATTATCTGATGAACAGTATGACATCATTTCTTTAGATCCTAATACAAAAACATTAAAACTTATAACAATTAATTAAGCATGAAAGATAATGTAGATTCTAAAAATTCTGCAGAAGCAATCTGTATTACTTGTGGAACAACAAATCAAGACATCAATACAGGATGTTGCATAAATGGACATGATAATTGGCTTGAAGAAATAGATGACGTTCACACTTTTTATGAAGCTACAATTAAGTTGAATGTATCGTTAAAGGAAATCATGAAAGCATTTGATAATAATGTAGATATTGTAATTCCAACAAATCATGTCTAACAAAATAAACAAAGCAAAGAATAGAGAAATCAGGAATAATATTTCATTATCTAATGAAATAAAAGAAAATCCTGACTGGTGTTTTTGTCCTGAATTATTAGGATTAGAACCTGATGTAGATTTTGAAAATGACGAAATAATAGGAAAAACATATCCTATTGACGGATTTCCATATCATAACTCCACTGGATATACTTTACCTATTTATATTTGTAAAAGATGTGGTAAAAAAATTTCACCAAGCATAGTATATTAGTATGAAAAGAATGAATCGTAAAAAAATAATCATTGAACTTGAGTGTCTTAGAGGCGCAATTGCAAATTCAATTATTGATGCTAAAATAGAATCAAAAGAATGGAAAGTAATGGCTTATAAAGCTCATTATGATAGCGCAGATAAACTAATTGTAGAGTTAGGTGGTGAGAGTTGCGTAGATACTCAAAATGAAATAATGAAAGCTTGGTCCGAAATAGATAAAAATAAATTAGAAGATATAAAAACTTATGTTTCTGAGCTAGTAGGATATACAATAATTGATTCTGGATATAAACAATACGGTTCTAACGATGATGATATTATAGAAATGATTTTTAAAAAATTTATATTAAAAGAATGAAATATACAGCAGAAGAAATTTGTACAGAACTACATTTAGATATAAATGACATATGGAATATTTATCCATACGGATCTAGGGTGTACTTATCTCATGATGAGTATTCTGATTATGATTATATCATAGTATATAAGAAATCAATATTACCGAGTGGCTCATTCAAAGATAATGCTATATCATCACGTGATAAAGAAATTCAAGGTTCTTGTTACTCAAGAGGTGGTTTCTTGGATGCAATAAATAATTATCAAATGCCAGTATTAGAATGTTTATTCTTACCTGAAGATATGATAGTTAAAAAAACATTTAATTTCAAAATTAATAAATTTAACGAAAAAGATTTTATTAAAAACGTAATAACATCAGCGTCATCAAGTTGGCACAATGCTATACTATCATATAAGGATGACAACTTTGAATATGTAACAAAAAATATTTATCATGCATTAAGAATATTGAATTTTGGCGTTCAAATTAAAGAGACTGGCAAAATATATGATTTTGGATCAATGAATAATCTAAAATCTAAAATCTATGATGATGAAATTATTTGTAAACCAAAAGATTGGCATGATATGTTTATTGAATTAAGTAACAAACTAAAAACAAATTAAATATGAGTATATTCAGTATTTTTTTTAGAAAAAAAGAATTGATATTATTAAAAGGTTATTATACTGGTGTTATTCAATTACATGATAATGAAACTAATAGAAGTAGTGATTATGATTATGTCGTTCATGTTTCAGAATTAGAAAGATATAAAGATAATTTATCAAAAATAAAATTAGATAATATAGAAATAAAATCAGGAATGGATATAAACCAATTTAATTGGATAAAAACTTGTGTAAGAGAGCAATTTGTTTCAATTTATGAAACTGATAAAAATCAATGGTTAGAAAATATTTGTTCTTTAAAAGATGAAAGAATTGAAAAACTTAAACAAATCAAAAAAATAAAATAAATATGTGTGTATTTTTTAAAAAAAAGGAACAAATAAAAGGACCAAGAGGTTTTTATCGTGAAACTATTTATTCAAAACAAGCATATAATAAATATATTGTTTTTTTGCATGTTGTAGAAGTAGAAAGATATGAAAACAATTACTCTAGAGTAATACTAGAAAAGGTAGAAATTGATACTGGAGAAGATCCTGATAAATATGAATGGATGAAAACATGTGCAAAAAATAAATTTGTATCTATTGTTAAAACTGATAAAGTAGAATGGTTGATACCAACATTAAAAAATGATAGAAAAGATAAATTATTAGAGATAAATAAAAAATAAATATGAAGAAGAAAATAAAACATCCTCAAGGTTATTATGTTCGTAATACTAATCTTTGTGATGCATTAGACTCATCAAAATTAGATAAATATCAATCAATTGTTTACGTGGAAGAAATAGATAAATATACTGATGGTACATCTAAAATAAGAATAGTAGATGTAGAATTAGTTTCAGGATTTGATTCATCTCAATTTGAATATGTTAAAAAAATGATACGAACCAAATTTTCATCAATCAAAAAAACTTCTGAGATTACATGGTTAGTAAGCGAAAATGAAATAAAAAGAGAACGAAAAGAAAAACTTGATAAAATAAATAAAAAGAATTTTATACAAAGATTATTTTTAAAATGAAAACTAAATATTTTTATTTTCTTTTATTTTTAATTATATCAATGATGATTGGAAGTTCTTCATATTTCAAATCGTTAAATATCACATTGAGTTCTACTGAATTTGTTCTATCACTCCTAAATATTATACTATGTTTTATTATTTCTTATACATCATATATAATTCATGAAATATGGAAGGACAATATTTAAAAAGTTTAGCAAGATCTATTGCAAATGATAAAATATTTAAATATTCTATTATTGATGATATACTCATAGAAATACAGGAATTAAGCTTCTGCAGAAATGTAGACATGAATGAATTTAGAATATTATTAAATGTAGAACAAAGACGTAAAAAATTGGAAAAAATAAATGAAAAAAATTGATATAATAAATTTAGCACATAAAATATCTAAAGAATCATTCATATTTAAAAAATTAAATGTTATTACAGATTATAAAGAATTAGGAATATTTAACAATTTCACTGTTGATGAAATTCATGAATTAGGTAAACAAATATATAAAGATGAAAGAAAATATAAATTGACCAAATTAAATGAAAAAAAGTGATATAATAAATTTAGCACATAAAATATCCAGAGAAGTATTTGTTTTTAAAAAATTAGATGTTTGTCAAGCATATCAAGAATTAGGAATATTTGATGATTTTAGTTATGATGATATGATTGAATTAGGTAAACAAATAAATAAAGAAATAAGAAAATATAAATTAATAAAATTAAATAATGAAAAAGAATTATAAATTTTTCTTGAAAGGAGAATTCAGCAATTGGTTTCCATCTATTTTCATAGCAGATGGAGTGACATATAATTGTGGTGAACAATATATGATGCATCAAAAAGCCATGTGGTTTAATGATATAGATGTAGCTAGAAAAATAATGAATTCTAGTTCTCCGTCTGACCAAAAAAAACTTGGTCGTAAAGTTAAAAACTATATTGATGATGTTTGGAATAGTGTTAGATATGAAGTAGTTAAGAAAGGATTAAGAGAAAAATTCTCACAAAATCCAAATTTTAAAAATTTAATGTATAGATACAAAGATTATATTTTAGTTGAAGCTAATCCAAAAGATAGAATATGGGGAATTGGTTATTCTGATTATGATGCATTAAATAATATAGATGATTGGGGACAAAATCTATTAGGTAAAATGTTAAATGAAATAAGTAAAGAATTTTTTGAAAATTAATAAATCATGGAAATAAAAATATGTGGAGGTTTAGATGATGTCAAAGATACATTAGATGAAATTATAACATCTGATATAGTACCAAGAATAGACGATATTATATATTTTAAAAACAAAAGATACAAAGCATATCAAATTATAATTGATTATGATTACAATGAAATATGTGTATATGTAAAAGATTGTATTCAATAATATTATAATTGGATTTTTTTTTGTATATTTGCATTTAAATTATTTTTATATGATAATTAAAACTAAGCCATATGTATTGTTTTATATTGAAAATATATCTGAATTAGAAAGAATTCAAATAGATTTGGTTTCTAATGGTTATCAATGGTTAGACGGAGATACGTTAGATTTAACATTTGTAAAATTACAACATCCTAATTTTCCAATATATATTTCTAATCTACCATGTGCTTTTGATGAATCTGAATCACCAGAATCAAAAATGAGAAATCAATTTAATCAGCATAACAACAATATTATATTTTTTTCTAATAACAAAAAAGATTTTAATTTGAAATTATTAAGGAAAGATAAATTAATAGAATTGAAAAATAATGAAAATAAATAAAGTTAAACCATACATAATTTATAAAGTAAACAGCAAAGAAGAATTTTCTAAAATTCAAAGTATTCTATTCGAACAACAATATTGTTGGCTAGGTTTTTCAAAAAATGATCAAGATATAATAATTATATCTGATTTGACATCTATAAATTTTCCATTTTATATTTCTAATTTAACTTTTACTGATAACATTAAATGTGATAATATTAATACTGATAGATACATAAAAAATGAATTTGATAATATATTTTTATTTATAGCTCAAAATAAGTACGAATTTAATTTGAAAAAATTAAGGATAGATAAACTATTAAATATAATGTCTTATGATTAATATATCAGATGAATTTATATTTGAATTAGATACAATCATAAAAATAAAAAGTACGGATGATGTATTAGATTATATTTATTGTTGTATATCTCAATTGCTATGTTTAACAGAAGGTATGTATTTTGTTAATGATATATTACTAAAAATTGATATTAATAAATATAATGATGTAATCTTAATCGGAATTTTGACTTCTATGATTCATCATAAAAATTTATCATATTACGATACATTTTACGAAAAAATTAAAATACGGTTAACAGAATTATATGAAGAAGAAGAAACAGCACAAATATTATGTAGATTAAAAAATTAATAAAAAAAATATCAAATCTAATAACATCAAATCATAATGAAGTTGTTATTGATACAGAAAATGAGGTAATTTTAGAACCTGAGTCAAACACTAAATCTGATCCTGTTGTAGAGGTTATAACTAAACCTGAAAGTAATATTAAGAAGATGGACAATTTAGCATATCAACTTTATTTGTTAGATTACTCAAGAATATATTATATTCATGATAATTCTCCAGCAGATCAAAATAAGATTATGAATCATTACTATAAACACAAAGGTAGTTTATATCATGAGCATGATTCAATAGATGAATATTATGAAAAAGCTAAAATAATATTAAGAAAAGAAAAATTAGAAGAATTAAATGATAATAGACGAAATAGCATATGATTTGTATGTTAAAGAATTTGACAAATCAATAGAAAATGTGGTTCATTTAAAATATCTTTATAGTCCAACATTTGGTACTATGGAATTTGATGGTTTTTGTTATTATTGTAATTCTAAAGGTGTATTTTATGAAAAAGCTAAAATAATATTAAGAAAAGAAAAATTAGAAAAATTAGAAAAAAATGTCAATTAATAATATTAGTGATATAGATAATTTAGCATATGAAATATTTATAGAAGAATTTAAAACATTAAAGTTGTTTGAATATCTCACTCCTCCAAATTCTACTGATTTTATTAATGAAAAACACTATGATACATCTTTTTATAAAAAAGCAAAAAATATTTTAAGAAATAAAAAACTAGAATCATTAATGAATCATGATAATGAACAATAATGACATTGATAATGTTGCATATGAATTATATGAAAAAGAATATTTTGAAAAATATTCCAAAGATGCCAATGTTTTTACCAAAGATTTTTTTTTATATCACAAAGAATGCTTTTTTGAATATTATGATAATGCAGAAAAATACATAAGAAAGAAAAAATTAATACAATTAAGTAATGTTTAAATCTAAGAAAAAAATTGAAAATATAGATGATATTGCATATCAGAATTATGTTTATCATTTTTATAGTTTAGCTGGACCTGGTAGCATACCTTTTACATTTAGTGATTTTATTATTAATAGTACATATGAAAATAACTATAAAAATGGGTATGAGTTTTATTATATAAATCCAATATCATTTTTTAGAGATATGAAATATAAAAAAAAGACAGAAACTATAGATGAAATAGCATATAAATATTATGTATCTGATTTTTTGAATTTATGTGGACATAATTGTATACCTTATGATTTTTTTGAATTTATGATTTCTGTTAAGTATGAAGATAACTATAAAAACTTTTATGAAAAATTTTATAATAAATCAAATTCTTTCATAAGAAAAGAAAAATTAGAAAAATTAAATGGAATTCAATAGAAACATAGGAAAATGGGATAAAGACGCAACTGAGTTAGATAATGTAGTTTATCAATTATATTTAGATGAAATTAGAAACAAATCTGAAGATGTTTGCCCAGGTGATCAATGTGTTATTATGAATATTCATTCTAAATTTAATATCAGAGCAATTTGTGATGCATATAAGATAGCAGAGAAAATATTACGAATAGAAAAATTAATAAGATTATTAGAATTAGAAAAATTAAATAAAAATGAAAATTAACAGAGAACAATATAATGAAATATGTGAAGATGGAGGGAATTTTTATATAGACTCTTTTCCAATTAGTTCAAATCAAGATATTATGTTTGATTTATTCACACATTTACCTTCACATGAAAAAGCTTTAGCAATTGAATGGGGATTTAATGATACCGTTTTTAGAGATAATGTATTTGTAATATTATGTGAATCTCAATTAAATATGACAACTAAAGAATATTATAATAGTGAGATATGTAAAAGATATTTTGATAATGGAGAATTAATAGAATTGGACTTTAATAAAATTAAATAATTATGGATAAAGATAGAATTGAAAATGAAAAAATGATTTCAGATTTTATGAAAGTTGATAATGTTTTTCCATTCATTGACAAATAAGGTTTTTTCTTCGGTATGTATATAGCAGAAGATGAAGAAGGAACAATTGACTATACTCATAATGGTATATGTTGGTTGAACTATAAATCATGGGAAAATATTATGCCTGTTGTTGAAAATATTGAAAGTATTTTTGAAACTAATACAGAAAAAGAATCAGTTGATATAACATCACATCATGTGTCATATTCACATTATAACGCACACTATGAGTGTGAATTCAATGTAATTGTTGGCTGCTATTTAGATTCACCTGAAGAAATAAAAACAGAGTCAAAATTAGAAGCTGTTTATATCGTTGTTACTGAGTTTATTAAATGGTATACAAAAAAATATAACACAATAAATTAAATATTTTAGATAAATATTTTTTTTTATCAAATATTTTTATTACTTTTGTGTGTAAATAATTAATAAAAAAATACAACATGAGAAAAATTGATTGGAATAAATTCATTTTCATTTCAAAAGGTGAATGGTTCACAAAAGGTACAGAAGCTAAGTGTATAGAAACTTATTGTGAAAGTAAAATTAATGATACTGTTATTGATTCAGTTGGATTGTTTACTGGTGAATCAATAGTTGATGGTGAATCTGATGCTTGTCCATTTTCAGATTTTGACATATATTACAACAGTGTTGTTGTAAATGAACTTAGTTATTTAGAACTTTTCAAACTTATGAGTAGTAACGATTAAAACTAAAAACTAAAAATATGTTAATATTTCTTATTATATTACTAATCTCTGTTGTGCTGTTTTGTGTTCCATTTTTTATTGAAGATACTTGGTATCTAATAGTATTTAGTTTGGTTATATTGGTTTTTAATTTACTTGTTGGATTATGTGCCATTAGAAATAACGCTAATCCTAATATTAAAAATTATACAGAATTAAATTCTATCTACGAATATACAATCTCTCATGATTCTATTCCATTAAAAACAAAAACAGATTTATATAATGAATGTGCATTATTTAATACCAAATTAGATGACAATGATAAATATCACAATAGTTCTTGGATAGGTATTTATTATCCTGATCTTGGAGAAAATAGAAAACTAATGAAACCTTTTGATATAAATAAAATAAAATAAAAATATGATTGATATAAAAAAATATGAAATCACATTAAGTGAGTGTTTATTAAATGAAACAGGAATACAATTTAATCAATGGATTCCTCAGACTCGTTCTGAATTAGCACAAGAATCAATAGACAAAGTTATTTCATTGAATACTGAAATAGAATTACATAAAAACGAATTAGTAATTGATATGTCTAAAATCGTTAGACTTGTAGATGTTGTTGATGGAGAGGAAGATTATTATTGGGTATATGATGAATGGATAGGTATGATGAACTGTAAACTATATGAATCATCATGTGTTGGACAACATGTTTTATTGAAAGGTTATTTACCTGATGATAAATACAATGAATTAGTTAGAGTGTGGAATTTAAATCAATCTGAAAAAGCAGTATAATATAAACAATTTAAATAACTATTATCATGGATAAATATATTACAGTAGAAATACCAGAGAAAGATAGTACAGGTCATCGTATAGCTTGGTGGGTACCCGACATGTGTTTAAAAGTGATTGAGATATTAGAAAAAGAAAATCCTAAATATGATTTTTTTCAAATTGTCACAACAGGAAACATTTCATGTAGTAGTAAATTCGCAATAATGAAAATTAAAACTGATAGCAAGATTAAAATAAAAGAAGTACAGTTAATTAAAACTGAACAATAACAATTATAAATAACAATTAAAAACAAAAACAAAAAAGCTTATGAAAAAAATTACATTATTATTATCATTTCTCATTTGTGTATTATTTACACAAGCACAACAATTAGTAACAGAAAATTTCACTTATCCATCAGGAACTGGATTAATTGGACAAAGTGAATGGATCATCCTTGGTACATCAGTTGTTAATCCACTTATTACTACTGTTCCTGGCATTACTGCTATTACTTATCCTGGATATCCTGACTCAGGTGTTGGTAATGAAGTATTAGTATCAAATAATGGTCAGGACATCGCAAATCAATTCACTCCGCAGACTTCTGGTACTGTATATTATTCAGTATTAGTTAATATTTCTGCTGCACAAACTACTGGAGATTATTTTATGAACTTAGGTGAACCAAATTCCAGCTCTTTTTATTTTGGGCGTTTATATGCTAAACTTGATGGAACAAATTTTGCTTTTGGTATAGTAAACTCATCAGGAACAGGATCATTAACATCCTGGACGACTTCCACATATAGTCTCAACACAACTTATTTAATCGTAGTGAAAGTGAATGCTATTTCAGGTGCATCAGGAATAGTAATAAATCCAAGTATGACAACAGAGCCAACTGATTGGATTTTAAATTCTACTAGTTCAACTGTTCCTACTTCGTTTGGATTAGGTGAAATAAATATTCGTCAAGGAAGTTCAGCAACTGCACCAACTCTAAAATTAGATGGTATTCGTGTTGCAACATCTTATAATGCATTATTTTTAGTAACAGATGTTCCAAATACAAAAGCTGACAATTTAAATGTTTATGTATCAGGAAATCAATTAAATTTAATGAGTGTATCTAATGGCTCAATGGTAGACATATATTCTGCTGTTGGTGCAAAGGTACAATCAACAAAACTTACAAACAATTCTATATCTCTAACCAATTTAAATAAAGGTATTTATGTTGTTCGTGTTGGAGATAAAGCATCAAAAATAATTTTGTAATTCAAAATTAAAATCACTTAAAAAAGCCAAGTATTTTCATTTGGCTTTTTTATTAAATATTTAATAAATTTTTAAAAAATAAATAATATGGCAATAAACTTATTAGCTTTAATAAAAAAGGCAATGCTAACAAGAAACACATTTGATTTAGGTGTGTTGAGATTACTTAAAACTGAAATTGTTAATTTCGAAAATGCTGCAAATGCAACTAAATTGACAGATGCTGATGAAACAAAAATTATCATAAAAATGATAAAGCAAAGAAAAGACTCAGTTGAAAAATACAACGAAGCAAATCGTAACGATTTAGCAATTAAAGAGCAGGATGAAATAGATTTTTTAAGTAAATTCTTACCAAAAGAAGCATCAAAAGAAGATATTTCATCATATGTAATTGAAGTAGTTTCTAAGGGAGGTGGTAATATGGGTTCTTATATCAAAGAAGTAAAATTGAAATTTCCTACATCAGATGGAAAATTCGTTTCTGATGAAGTTAAGAAAATTATGACAAAAAAAGTATAATATATAGGTCAAAAAAATGACTTATATAAAATGGATTTAGAAAAAAAAAGGAATGATGTTAAATCAAAATGAAAAAAAAGTAATCTTAATTAGAAAAAATTTAGAAAGTAATTCTGGCTATTGTACATATCCTCAACCTGACGTTTCACTGCATGATACAATCTGTTCCTGTAAAAATTTTAGATTATATGATAAATGTTATTGTAATCTTTATATAAAAAAATAGAAAATAATTTAATTATTTTCTATTTTTTTTTGATATTTAAAAAAATAGTATTATCTTTGTATTTAATAATTATAAATAAAAATATTATATGGGAGCAATTTATAGTACGAGTGATTACATAGAGATGACATTTATGTTTATTTTAATGGTATTATTACTATTTCTTATTAAATATATACATGGCGATTATTCTGCAACATCTATTGAAGTCATCAGTAATGATGAATTATCAGTTACAAATGATAAAGGTGATGTAATTGGTAAAAAGTATATAACTACTTATAAACACACATACAATAATGGTAGTGTTAAATATAAAACAAAAACTGTAAAACTATGATAAAATATGAAACATCCAAATTAGACGATATCGCATATGAATTGTATATAGATAGTGATTTCTCTAAAAAACACCAATTATTACCAAAAGATACTTTTAAATATATATATTATAATAAAGTTTTATCATACGGTCCTGATTATAATTATATAGAAATATATTATCAAAAATCAAAAAATTTATTAAGAAAATTGAAACTAATTGAAATAGAGAATGATTTATCTTAAAGATATCATATATTACGTTAAAAAGAATAAAGTTTCATTAGAACTAATACCAGAGTATAAATATATTTATGATTATAATTTTCACATTTCAGAAGATAATGAGATTGTTATTTATATATATTTAAGACAAAATAAATATGGAGGTGAAATAAATTGGTCTAGAATATTATATGTTAAATCATCAGAGATAATATCATATTTAAGAAAAGACAAATTAAAAAATATAAAATTATGATAACATTCAAAGGAGTATCAGTAAAAATATCTGAAACAACAGATTATCCAACACCTTATGGTTATGAATATAATGCAAAAGGTTGTTATGTAAATAAAAAATTTCTAATTGTTGTTGGACATTTAGAACAAGATAATACAATAAGAATTAAATATCCAATGAAAGATATTATAAATGTAGAAAATATAACATAGTCATGAAAACAAACAAACAAAACATAGAAATTGTAAATGGGTTATCATTTAGACATGCAGCACAAATTGTCAGACGTAAGATGATGACTAAAACATATACAGATAAAAGTGATTATAACAGGAAAGATAAATCTTGGAAAAATTTACTTTAATAATTTTTAAAAAACGTTAAATGACTGGCTAATTTTTTATAAGTCAGTCATTTTTCATTATCTTTGTACTTGATAATTAAATATAAAAATATTATGGAAGATAACAAAATTTACTGTCCTGTTTGTGGTTCTGAATTAATTGTTACTCATAGGGATAATTATGAAGATATTCAAGATCATGTATCATGTGATGAATTTGATAGAACTCCTTCTCTCAAAGATGGTTATCAATGTGTAAATAAAGATTGTTTAGCATCTGAATACGGTTTAACTTGGCTTATTGATGGAGACTTATTTACCAGACGTGATTTTTTTCCTCCTGATGTTACATATTCTATGGTTAATGATAGAATAAAATCATTGTGTAAAAATGGTAATACATTTGCTAAAAATTCTTGGAATTACTACTATAAAAACGGTTGTGATGCAGTAAAGAAAAGAACAATTCACATTAACATTTTTAAATTTAAAATTGATATTATCCCAAAAAGATATGGATATAATTATCCAAATAATAAACGTGAAATGCCACGTTTGATTGGATGGAAGTTTGAATATTGGAAACAAGTTGATGAACATAGTTATACTACTATCATTCCAATCACGTCAATGGTAAAACATAGTATTCGTACATTTAAGAGCGCAGCTACAAGATTAAAGAAAAGTGATGTTCCACTTAATAAGATGAAAAGTGATATTAAAGATGCTACTAATATTATTAAATGTCTTGATTATTGGGGAAACCCAGATAGAAGAAATTATGCAAAAGTGTCATCATTTATTATAAATACGTTTTATAAAAAAGATGCTAAATATATATTAAATCTAAAATAAACTTTGATATTATATTATTATATATTACAATAAAATATAATAAAATATAATAATATGACAATTATTGAACAAAGATTAGAAATATCGAAATCTATATTACATTATTATATATCATCAGGTAAAATTCCAATTAATTCAAGTGATGATTATATTGATGATTATGTGTCTTTTTCAGTTAAAATTACTGATAAACTTATTACTGAATTAATAAATTCAACTGAAGATGAATCTACTACAATTATTGACGAACAATTTGAAAGATATAAAATTGGAAGGGATGAAGTAGATAGAATAATGCAGTTACCTTATAATAGTTCAATTAAAATAGATATTAAAAATGAATTATTAAAAAATAGTATAAAAATAGATTCAGATTTCAAATTAGAATATTATAGTTATTTAAGTACATTATTTTTAAATGAATTACTTAATAGATTAAACACTTATAAATTTATCGAAGAAGCTGAAAATCGAGCTTTAGAAGCAAGAGAATCTATAGGAGATATTATTCAAGATTTAAGAAAAGAATAAAAACAACAAATCTAAATATCATTATTGATGACACAAGAAATTAACAAATTTGATGAAAAATGTGTAGATTATTTTACATATTTATACGAACTTGCGCCAATTGAATTGAAGGAATTGATTGACTCAACAAAAGGTATTAATCAAAGTGAAATATGGCACTGTGAAGGGGACGCATACATTCATATCAGATTGGTAGTAAATAGACTTCACAATAAGTACAATGATATAAATTTAGATTTAGCAGGATTGTATCACGATTTAGGTAAAGCTTGTACTACTGAGTGGAATGATGAAAAAAATTCTTGGACTGCGCCTGGACATGAATATGTATCTTGTGAAATGTTAGATGATCAATCAAATTTTGTAAAAGAAATGGGAGGTGATTATAAACTGATATATTACATAGTTGAGAATCATATGAAGATTAAGTATTTAGATAATTTTAGAATTCAAAATAAAATTGAAATTTTAAATAATAAATATTTTTATGATTTGATGAAATTTGATTCTGCTGATTTTGGTGGAACAGATTTAACTTGTAAGCCAATTAGAGATTTGTCAAACATTAGAAAAGATATATTAGAATATAATTATATTGAAATTGAAAATAAAGAAATTTCTAAGAAATTCAATGGAAATCTGGTGATGTGTAACTATCCTGAATTAAAAGGTAAAGAATTGGGTAATGTAATTACAAAATTTAAAGAACATATATTAACTAAATTTGAAGAAAATTTCAGAAATTATATTTTAAAAAATCACTCAATTGATATAATGAATGAATTTGATATTTTCATGAAAAAATGATATTAATATTTAACTATAAAACAAACCAAATGATCGTATGATCATTTGGTTTTTTCATTTATTTTATGTATATTTGTATAAATAAAATTGAACATAATGGTATCACATATTATTATTCCTATAAAAGAAATTCAAGATAGAATGACACTAATAGAAAGTCAGATGAATGTATTGAGACCTGAAAGCGGACAATCATATGCTTTATCCAAGATGTATTCGTTATTATCAGAATTATTAGAAACATCAAAACATATTAATTTATGATATTTAGAACTGAGATAATAGAATATGGACCATCAGATGATAAAAAATTTGGTACTTATAATGAACCTTTATCATATAGATTAAGACTAGAACTTCATGAAGATGAATTAGTATTAAAAAAACAATATTTCAAGTGGGGATTTAACGATAATGAACAATGGGACAAATGGTGGATTTGTAATAGTTTTTTTGATCTGACATGGGTTTCTATTATTACTAAGAAATTTGATGATACAAAATATATGAAAGAATTGGAAACTAAAATATTTGAAATATTTTATGATGAATCAGTTAAAATGACAGAAGAAATCAAAAAAGATATCTTAACACATACAAAAAGAATGAATAAAAAACTGATTTATCAAAAAGAAATAACAAAGTTTGCTGATACATTTAATAGAAGAAGAAAATTAGAAAATATAAATAAAATAAAATAAAATAAAATGAAAGTAATGCAAGTATCATTTGATACATCACTAATAACACTTATTATTGATGACAACGATAGTTTAATTGATATATTAAATAAAGTGGAAGACTCATTTGAAGATGTAGAAGGTAAATTGTGCTACGTTTTTGATGATGATTATAGAGAAGAATGTGTAGTTAATGATGTGACAGACATTAGAGGTATAATTCAATCTGAGAGTCATTAAATGCAGAAAGATGAGTTGGTGAAGTGGTTCTATGAAAAATTGTTTTCATGCTACCCAGTTAAGCATATAGACTATCCAAATAGTACATATTGGGTATACGATGAAGAATTTATTAGAAAAATTAAAATATCTAAATTAAACAATAAGTCAATTAAATTTCCAAGAAATATAAAAGGTAATATATTATTTGAAATAAATAATAATGATAATTATTTATATTGTGACTATTCAAAAATTTGGTCATATATATCTGATAATTATACTAATACAAATAATGATATATTTAATGATTATACAGTAGTAGAATATGTCATAAAAGAAGTTTTAAATGATTGTTTGAAAATGTCAACATATAATATTAGTTCAAAATTTCTCATGCTTTTGGATAAGTCATCAAAATTGAAAACTTGTATACCAAAAGCTAATATGATGTTTGATTCTAAAATGTTTGATTCTAAAAATAATTTAAAATCTTGCATTGAAGAAACCTATATTTTTAAAATGTTATAATATATGAATGATGATGAATTATCAAAATGGTTTTATGAGAAATTTTATTCTTGCTATCCAGTAATAGACGAATCTCTTGAAGATATTATATTATTTTGCTATGATAAACAGCACTTAAGAAAAATAAAAATTTATCATTATTATAATAAAGAAATTAATTTTCCTAAAAAACCTATATTATCAATAGATAATTCATTATTTGAAATAGATTTGTTGACTATGACTTTTTTTGTAAATAGCGATATATGGAATTTTTTTGTAAATAACTATTCTGATAATACAATAAAAATAAAAACAAAAATAAAGAACTTTCTTCTTGATAAAAAAAAGTTAAGATTATATTTATCATTATATAAATTACCTAATTGGTATGAACATTTTATTTATCAATTAAAATTAAAAAACTTGAAAATATCATGCTCTTCAATGTCCGTATTAAATGAGGATTTTGTAAAAGTATTTACGGAAGAATTGGTTGATACTTATTTTATTGAAATTCGTTATACAAAAAGAAACAAATTTGGAATTTTTTAAATATGAAAACAACATTACAGATAGCATTGTTAGTATTTATTATATTATATATGATTTTCGTGTCTATAAATTTTAATGATAACTACTCAAAACAATCAATAAAAATGTTTAAAGAAGAAAGAAACTCAAAATTAATACTAGCGTCAATAATGAGCATTATACTTTATTTATGTGGATCATTTAGTAATATTTTTTAATAAACTTTATATTTAAAAAATATCTATATATGAAAGATGAAAATAAATTTGATAAAGAGAATGAATTATTATATTATATTAGAAGTTATTGTAAGATCATTCAATATTCGTTTTTAGAATCAGATTCTTTAATTATTAAGTTAAATTATAATTATCATTATTCAATGATATATAATATGAACACAGAAAAATTAAATAGAATATATCATGGATTTAAAATTGAAGATGTAGATTTATCAAAAGAATTCAAGAAATATCAAAGAAAAATTAAATTAGAAAAATTAAATAAAATATTATGAATAAAGAAATATTAGCTAAATTTATAGAAAGAAAGACAGGACTTGATATTAAAGAAATAACAAGTGCAACATTAAAAGACACAGACGATGAATATGGATGTATTGGAGAACATTACATTGTAGAGTTTATTAGTAAATATGAAAATTATTTTAGTGATAATGACAATGAAACAGAAGTTGAAATTGAATTATTCGATAAAAAATGTTTAGTTAGAGTTGATGAATACGAAAGATATATCAATTCAATAAATTCAATAATTTGGTTAAGTTAAAAATATAGAATTATGCATGACGTTAATAGATATAGTATAATAAAATTTGCTGACGGAGAAAGAAAATTAAATATTTTCAATCATTCATATTCAGGAACTGTAGAATCAGCTAAAATGGATCATTATACAGCGGAAAAATATTTAGAAGATATGAAAATATCAGATATAGAAAGATTTCTAAGAAAAAAGAAATTACAAAAAATAATAAAGTAAATATGCCATCGGCGAAATTTAGTAAAAAAATGAAAGGTTATTATCTGTCAACAGAAAGTAAAGAGATGCAAGTGTATGATATAATAAAAGATTCTTCAAATCAAGAAATTAAAGATATTTTAAATGTGTTTAACATTAAAGATATCGAACTTTTTTTAAGAACTAAAAAATTAAACAAATTAAATGAATAATGACAAAAAAATATCAATGGTTTCTTTATCAGAATCAGAATTATATCTAACTATTTCAAGAGCGATAAATTATGATATGAGTGGAACATTATCAATTAGAATTCAAAACCTTATTCAAGAAGCATCAAAAGATGAAATTAATAAATCATTAGAAAATTTTGAACTTAAAGATGTCGAAAATTATTTAAGAACTAAGAAATTGAACAATTTAAATAAATAATTATGTATAGTATATCAAATGCTATTAAAAAAGATTTAGATTTGAGAAATGTTTCAAAGAAAATAGAAGTACTTATTCGAGATGCATCAAAAGAAGAAATTAAAAATTCTTTAGATAAATTTAGAATTGAAGATATCGAACAATATTTAAGATGTAAAAAGTTGAAAAATTTAAAATAATATTAAAATGAAATTATATAGTGAAATTGATTATATTGCATATCAATCATATTTAAAAACGAATAAAAGTAATTTCACACCAATGTCAATTCATTCATATGTGTATGTCAAATTACACAAAGAATCATATTATGATTTTTATATAAATGATATTATAAGTAATAATTATATTATTGCAAATAATATTTTAAGAAAATTGAAATTAGAAAAAATAGAAAGTGACAATAGATAAAACAAAAGGTAATTGGTGTAAAGATAATGAATCTGATTATATAGATGATGTAGCTTTTCAGTTATACCTAAATTATTATTATAAAGAATATGGAGAATTCAATGAAGATTCTTCACAATACAATTTTAAAAATACAAGGTATAACAATAGTTATTGGCATTGTTATTATACAAAAGCATTTAAAATTATAAGACTTGAAAAAATACAAAAATTAATGTTATGTTAATAGATAAGTCAATAGGTTATTGGTGTAAAAATAATTAGTCAGATAATGTGGATGATATAGCATTTCAGCTATACTTAAATTATCATTTTCGTGTATATGGTACACTTACACCAAACAATCAAAAAGAGTTTATTACAATTATTATAATAAAGCAAATCAAATATTGAGGATGAAAAAATTGAAAAAAAATAAAAAATATGAACAATTTTAAAATTGGTGATAACGTAATTTTAGTCGATGCCAGAGATTGTCATACTGCAGAATTAAATAAATCATATATAGTCTCTAGAATTAGACATAATAGTTATACTGGGTATACATCAATCGCACTTGAAGAAAATGAATCTAACGACAAAGAATTAATATATTTAGACTCAAGACGATTCAAATTTGATATTAAATTAGTCAGAAAAAATAAATTAAAAGAAATATTTAAAAATTATGAATTGTAATTTTAAACCAGGAGATAGAGTTATATGTATTGATGATTCATCATCAGAATGGTTAAAAAATAATGGCAAATCATATATAATATCTGATACTCTTGATATATTTGTCATTTTGGTAGACGATGAATCAAAATATACTTATCTTTTTACAAGATTTGAATATGATATAAGAACTATCAGAAAAGATAAACTAAAACAGTTATTAAGTTGAAAAATTTATTCAAAACTGGTGATAAAGTTATCTGTATTGATAATCGTCATTTCGAATCATATTTATTTGTAGATAAATTATATACAATTGATAAAGTTAATTTTTTAGGTACCAAATTAATGAATGTTGATGGACTATATGATCATAATAGATTTAAACTTGATATAAAATCTATTAGAAAAGATAAATTGAAAAATATAAATAAATATGTTAACTAAATATGATATTAAAATTGGTGAAGAAATTACTCTAATACAATATAATCCTGGCGTACATTTACACAAGAATAAAATTTATATTGTAGATAGGATATGGAGTTTTCCTGGTTATGTTACACTATTAGGTGACGATAAATGGTATCAAATTAAACTTTTTAGTAATGATATTAAATTAATAAGAAAAATAAAAATCAATGAATTAAATGATAAATGATAATTATAATTATAATGATAATGCTGAATTAATTGACTATTTTATTGAAAAAATGGGAATAGCATCTGGTATACCAAAAATATATTTCAATAAAGATCCTCTTGATTCTATTGAATTTGATGTAATTTTAAAATATATAAGAAAAAAGAAATTACAGCATATAAAAAATAATAATTTTAATAATGATTGATGAAAATGAAGAATTAGAGTTGATTAAATTAGAACTATCTAATTTAAAAATCGAATACGAAAAACTTAAAAATGATTATGATTTTATAAAATCACAGAATAATAATTTAAGAAATGAAATTACAGTAAATTATTGCATAGATAATCAACGTTAAATAATAAATTAATATGAATGTAAATAAACTTTCTTTAATATATGACAAGAAGCAAAAAGATTTTGTAGTTAAATATCCACGTTCTTGTGATGGAGCTTTAGTAATGAATCATATTTGTGATGATGTTTTGAAATATACTCTCAATAAAGACTATCCTTATAATTTTGATGTTACCAATTTCAAAAAAGAGTTGGAAAATAGAGGATATGATTTGACAACTTTGAAATTTAGCATAGAATTAAAAAAAGATATTTAAAAAATCATAAAAAATTTGCATAATATTTTTATTTGTATTATCTTTGTAAATAATAAATAAATAAATAAATAAATAAATAAATAAATAAATAACTGTACATGGATTGGTTACTGATGATTTTAAGCTTATATTCTTACTATTTAATTTGTGTTAAAAAGAAAATTGGCTTTATTGTTGGCCTAATAGGAAGTATAATTGGTATAATATTTTTTTTTAATTTGAGTATTTCTCTAATTATTATGTATTTATCTTTTGGAGTATTAAATATAATAGGGTACTTAAAATGGGAAAAAAACTAAAATATAAATTTAAAGAGCTAGTCTTAGTTGTTCAAGTGAAAAGTCAAATCTAATCAATTAGACGAAGTAATTAGAATAGATATCAACAAATCAATTGTTGAATCCTGGTATATACAATAGCTAAGAATAATAGATAAAAAACACACTTACAAAGTATCTGGTGATTCAGAGATGATAAAGGTGTGTTTTTAATCTATGAATAATTAAAAAAATAATATTATGATAAAAGTTAAAGCAGTTCAAGACGAAAATGGACATTGGTATGTTTTACCAAATGACGTAGTAGCAGAATTTGAAAAAGATGGACAAAATGAAGATTTTGTTGATTCTGGTGATTTTGACAATAAATATAATAAATATAGAACTGGTGGAGATTTAAATAACACACAGTTGTATGCTAATATATAAAATAAATGGTTAGTGAAACTGCAGTAAGAGTTGTAATTATTGGAATGATATCTAGTGTTATGATTTGCAGATATAATCAGTGAAAGGAGAGTCCTCTGTGGCAAGTAAAGTTGGTGGGATGATATGAATGTATAAGAAAGGATATATTTGTAAACAAGCCCGCTACTGAGAGCGGTGGAAGTATGGGTGAAAATCCTACACTAACCTAAAACGAGGCGTTCAATATAGAGTTAATTGAGCAGTTGCAAATGTTTATGAAAACGAAATTGTGCTACGCCTATCCTTCATACCATTTATTTTTTATTTTTTAACTTCTAATTTTTTAAATATTATGGACAAAAAAAGTTTTTAATTTTATCTTTTCTAATTATTCCAGGATTATGTATGTTATATACATTCTTTGATCCTTTATTTTCTAATATACAGCCTACTATTTGGTTTACTACATTTACTGCAAGAATAATAATTACTATTATTTGTTTTTTAGTATCATCAATATCTATTTTAGCAATTATTTTTAAAAAATATAGTACAGTTGATGCACTTCAGGATCATAGAAATAAAGTAGAGATAGATAAAATATCTGATTTTATCTTTGACTACTTATCACAATATCATACAGCATCAGATAAAGACTCTATTAATGAATGGGTAACAAAAAACTTCAAAAAATAATAATTTATGGCTACTAATAAATATGTTATAAGTGGAAAAGGATTTTTAGAAGAAATAAAAACTGGTAAAAATCCAGAATGTATTTGGACTAAAAGTATAAGAACAGCCAAATCTTTCACATTTAATCAAGCTACTGGATCAATTGGTTTCATTAAAAACGAGACTAATTTTCATGAAGATTGTTTTATATGGTCGCCTTTTGAAGAAAATTATACAACAGGATTATATGAAGTTGTCAGAAGAGAATCATATCATAGTATTTTTGATGATGATGATAGAAATGTTTTAGAATGGTATGCAAATAAAGTATCAGCAGCAGACAGCGATTTGATTTGCCTTAATAATATAAAACAAAATAAAAAAGAACAAAAATACTATTCTTATGAAGAAGCTATTGAAATAGCAAAATCTAAAAATATTGTTATGTTAAAAGAAATCACTAAAATATTAAACAAGTAACATTTAAATAATTTTAACTAATAAACTTCTGCATATGTAGAAGTTTTTTTATATCTTTGTATAAATAAAAACATAAACATGTGGGAGGTAGGAAATAAAATAATTAGTAATGATAAATATTCTAAAAACCAAATTGGTATTATTTGGAAAGTAACCGAAGAAGCGGTTCATGTCAAATTTGGTATCAATATAGAAACTATCACATTTCAAAAATTCTTTTTTAATCCAAAGTATAATATGCAATCAAACATATTAGATTTAAAATTATTTAATAACTAAATCAAAATTTATGAAAGAATCAACAGCATTATCAATGATAATTGATATTTTTTTAAAAGAAGGTATTGTAATTAATGAGAAGAATGTGACATTTTGTAAAAATGTATCAACAATCGATGTTGTTCTTAAATGTAGTGAAATAAAAAAATCTAATTCAGATATTGTAATTTATACATGTCATGTACCAAATAAAAATTATTTAATCAAAACAGAAAAAATTAATATTTTTGATAATGATGATATTAAAGTAATTGCATTAAAATATTCAAATACTGATTTGATTGAAATATTAAATTAATGAATAATGAAAAACAATATGGTTCACCAACTTGTATGATATGCGGAGAGGTATGTGATATAGTAGAAATACTAAATTACGGTCGAGACGATGAAGAAGGTTGGTGTTATTGTAAAAAATGTAAAGTTGATACTTTTCATCCTCCACTTACAGAACAAGAAATTTCAGAATTAGAAAACAATAAAAATAAATAAATTTATGAATATTCAAAGTTTAAGTATTGTAGTACCAACAAACAACAAGTGTGTAAATCATTGTCAATTTTGTGTCAGTAGAACTCACACTAATCCATATGTTGATAAGATTAATAAAGTAGTACATAAATACATTGAAGGTAGTGAATTAATAAAATCATCTATTGAATATAAAGATTATTTCAATCGTTTACAATTTGCCAGAGACAATGGCTGCAATGTTGTTGTACTAACTGGAACAGGAGAACCAGTTCAAAATAAAGATTTTTTGGACTTCTTTTCCGAAATGAATTCTAAACTTCAAACACCTTTCAAAAGTATTGAAATTCAAACAACTGGTGTCATGTTGACAGATGAGTATCTTGGACATTTGAGAGAAATTGGAGTCACAACTATTTCCTTTTCAATTTCTAATATCTTTGACAATGAGAAAAATTTGAAAGTTATAGGCTGCAACGAACAATTAAAATTCGATGTTTTTGAAATTATTAAATTAGTCAAAAAACATGACTTCAATTTGAGATTATCTTTGAATCTTATAAATGATTATGATAATTATACTGTTTATGAAGTTCTAAAAAGATGTGAGGAATTAGGAGCGGACCAAATTACTTTCAGAAAATTATACAAATCAGAATTGAATAATGAAATTGATAAATGGATTGAAAACAATGCAAGTAAAACTTTTTATGATGAGTTGATTTCATATATGAATTTTTACGAACAAAACCATCCTAATAAATATTTAGGTTCTCTTCCTTTTGGACCTAAAATGTATGATGTTAATGATATATCTGTAGTTATTGACAATGATTGCATGGCATTAGATAACAAAGATACATTCAAATATCTTGTATTAAGAGAAAATGGAAAATTATATACAAATTGGATAAGTAAAGCATCACTTGTTTTTTAAAAATAAAAATAAAAATATGAATGAACAAGAAATTACATTAAGAAATGAAATTGTAAAACAAAATGAAATTGTAAAACAAATTCACAATGATATAGATACTGCTCAAGATAGATTACTAGAAAGAGCAAGAACTATTTTAAATGAGAATAATATAAAATCTTCTATATTAGATAAGGTTAAAAGACTTAAAAATTTAGGATTTACACATACTAATGAAGTCGTTGAAACTGATGCAAAAATTGCATTAATAGAAATGACTGCGAAAGAAGCAAATGTCATTAATTATTATAAACAAAATTATATAGATTTGAAATTCTTAACTATTGAGGAATTTAATAATATTTGTTCTAAATATAATTTGATATATGCGCCAGTTTCAAATTATAAAAATGATGTACCAGAAGAAAATCTTCTTGAAATTGAATCAGTTAAGCCATTAAAAAAACGTGATTCTTATAACAGTGTATATAAGTATGCTATTTCAAGATATTGGCCGGGAGTTCCTGAAGATGCTAAAAAATGGATAGATAATCATTTGTTCGATAGTTCAAGTTATAGTGAAAATGATATAAAAAAAATGTGTCCTGTATATATAGATTCTTATGTTTATGAAACAGGATGTTTAAAAATAATTAAAATTAATAGTGATGATTTGTATATTGCTGCACCTAAATCTCATTTTAATCTTGGTAATTTGAGTTTTGATAGTTTAAAAGGATATTATGATTCAAGAAATGTAATAGAGCCAAAGGATCCTATTGTTTTTAGATATGTAATAGGCGGAATACAAATATTAACAAAATGGGGAATTGAATCATTTGATCAAAAATTGAACATATATAATATCAATTGATATGAGCACTGTAAGACATAGTATAGGAGACAAAGTTGTTGCATTAACAAATCCAAAAGATCAATATTGTCAACCTAGATTAAAAGGAACAGTATACACAGTTCTTGATTATAAATATTGTAGTAAGTGTGGAACACAAGCTATTAATATTGGAGAAATTACTACATCTGAATATGCTGAATGTAGTTGTGGTAGCATATCAATTAGTAATTGTAAATGCTGGACTGATTCAATGCATTTTGCAAATATTAAAAACATAGAATCTGAATTATTAGAAGCAATAAAAAATGAAGATTACGAATTCGCATCAATACTAAGAGACACTAAAATAATTTAAAAATATGAAAAAAGAATTTAAAATTGGAGACGAAGTTGTATCTTTATCAAATACAGCAAGCAACAACAGTCAAGTAAGAGTTGAAGGTAAAAAGTACATTGTGTTGGATATTATGTATTGTCAAAATTGTGGAGTTCAGGCTATTAACATTGGAGGAGTTGCAAAATTTCGTAATGTAAAATGTGAATGTGAAGATATTCAAGATAGTCGTGGTAAATCTTGGACAAATTCAACTAACTTTTCAAAAGTTAATAACATTGAGAATGAAATGTTATATGCTGTTAAAATCGAAGATTATGAAGTAGCCGCTTCTTTGAGAGATGTTATAAAACTGATGAATTCTTAAAATGATATACATTTTTAATATTTGTACTATGATATCTGAAATTTGTATTATTATAATATCTATATTTTGTGTTGTTAAAATATTAGAAAAAATAACAGATCCAGAAAAAAACGTAGGACTACTTTGTCACAACTCATATAAGGAAAATTATTTAGGAAATAAGTGGTTTTATGTTTTTATTTTTTTTAATTTAATTTGCTTTTTGTTTTATAAAAAAATTAAGAAATTAAGAAGAATTGATTATTATAGATATAAAATAAAATTTTATCAAGATTTGTTAGATGACATGGATGTCCTAGATAAAGATGATGAAAAATATTTTAAATCATCACTTAGTAAATGTTCAAGACTATTAAAATTAGAATTATTAAAATAATATAAAACTATGAAAATTAAAAATAAAGATTTAAAAATATACATCAATATAATTGAAGTGTTTCAATTGATGTCATTTTTTGGAATTGTTTGTACATTAATATTTGGCTATAAATCAATCCAGATGAATTTTACGAATTTTATTATAAATTCCGCAATAATTCAATCTGCATTTTTATTTATTCCTGTAATAACTTGTTCAATTTTATATTTTACAAAAAAATACTCAATCAAGAAATATGATGAAATTAGAAAAAATATTCCTGAATATATTTACAAGACTGATTTTTATTCAACTGAACCTTTGCCAGATAAGTCAGATAAAATAAAAATATCAGATATAACAGAAAAATGTTATATAAATGGATATGGAAATTATGATCCAAATAACAGTTAATTATGGCAAACAATAGTTTAAATAAACCTGAATATGTCTATGTTCATGATATTCATGCTCTCAATATTGATCATGATTCATCTAAATCATCATTTGATGACGATTTGACTATTATATCAATTCGTCCGTTAAATGATGATGCTATAAAGGTTAAATTGTCAACTATTAAAAAAAAGTGCTATATTAATGAATATGGATTTTATGAGCCATAAAAAATAAAATTATAAAATATGTATTATTGTAATGTTGAAGTTGATATAGATTTGTTTGATTATAAATATAAAATTTTAAAATCTTTGGGTACTGATGATATCGAAAATGAATTGAAGAGTCGTAAAGAAAAAGATATTTATGTCAAAGATACTAGTATACTATATCATGGAATTGATGTTGATATGAGCGATTATGATGATGAAATATTAGATAAATTAACTAGTAAAGAATTACAAGATGAATTAACATCAAGAGGCTATAAAGTATTTGACAAGTATGAATATACTATACGAAATTTAGCAACAAGGAAAGATATTTGTGAATTTTTAGAAATAAGAGAATGGTCAACAAAAGAACAAATTATTAGTGAATTGAATTATATTCTATGATAATAACATTTATACAATCTTATCTCAATTTGAAAATTACACAAGTATCTAAAAGAACAATGACTACAATAAATTATAAAATTATTATAGCTATAAGAAAACAAAAACTTGAAAAATTAAACAAATGTTAAAGTCCGGAGATAAATTAAAATTCAGATTTAGAAATAATATGAGTAGCACATTTGATAAATATTTTCTTGACGACCATAATTTTTTCTTTACTAAAGAAGATCCTGGAATGTATAATTATTTACCTCATTGGATTTCAATATCTGAAGAAAGAAAATTTAAATTAAATAAGATAACTGAATGTTACAAAATTTAAATATTGATAATTTGACAAATAATTATGAAGTAATAGCTGTAGATATAATGTGGACTGATTTAATATTTAATAAAATATATAAAGTTAAAGAAATTATATTTATTAACGGATTTAATGTATATCAATTTAAACTATTTGGTATGGGAGAAAATGCTTATATGATTGATAGATTTGATGATGATTTGAAAAAAATTAGAAATATAAAATTATCTAAAATATTAAGATATGTTGAACTTTGAAAATTTGAAAGTTGGAGATGTAGTAATTGCTACTGAAATATCATGTAGTAATTTAAGACAAAATAACAAATATACAATTAGCTATATTCAGAATTCTGATTCATTATATGAAAAGAGAGTGAGATTATTTGAAAACGGAAGTCAAAAATATTATCATTCTAGATTTATATTAGATTTGAAAACATCAAGAAAGAAAAAACTTGAAAAATTATGGCAAAAATAAAAGTTAAATATTTAAGCATTGGAGATTATGTAGTTGTTGTTAATAATAACAATACAATATTAGAATTAGATAAAACATATCAAATTAAACAAATACAATACAATCCAATATATAATAAATATTATTTATCATTAGTTGGAAATTTTGATTTGAGATATAAAATTAATAGATTCAGATTAGATATTAAAACAGAAAGAAAACATAAACTTCTTAAAATGTCTAATCATGCTTGATATTAAAACTTTTAAAATTGGAGATAAAGTCATTGTAATTGATAATATGACTGTTAAATTTTTATTAAGATTAAACAATAAATATACAATTAATAATATTGCATATAATAAAACATTGAAACAATATTTCGTCAAATTATTAGAAATTGGAGACATATCTTTTTTTATTTATAGATTCAATAGTGATTTAAAAACAATAAGAAAAAAAAAATTAGAAAAAATTATAAAATATGAAAGTATATAAAATTTACGAAACACCATTTAGATGGGGTGACGATCAAACACCAGAAGAAACAACTTTCACAACACCTGAAGTTAGAGATGATTATTTCAAAAAACTATTTAAAATTTGTAAAGAAGATAGTCATTTAAAGGAAAGAGAAAATGTCACAACAGACAAAAAATTTATATTTGATGGAGATGGTAAATGGTCATATGAATACACTAAAACAGACGAAGAATTAAAAATAATTGAATCATTTGATTTTAATGATGGACACTGGACATTTGATTATATGAAATAAAATGAAAATTGATAATACATATGGTGTTTTGGATTATAAAAATTCTACTGAATTAGATGATGTAGCATATTTCTTTTTTATTCAAGATTTTAGAAGTCATAATTATTATGGATATCCTGAATTACCAGAACAAACATATTTTATTGGAAAATATAAAAATGATAATTACGGAATCAAAATTTATAAAAAATCCAAAATATATTTAAATGATATTAGAAAAGAAAAATTAGTAATATTGAGTGAAATATAATATGTCTGATACAACAAATCAAAATATTAACTGAGCAGTTAAACTTAAAAATAAATTTCTAAATAAAAATAGAAGACAAAAATTAAATAAATTAAATGAAAAACGATAAAAAATTTGCATGGTTACCATTAAAGACTAAAAATAATGAAATAGTTTGGTTGAAAAATATAAATTTCGAAACAAAATATGTTGAGCATAAATATAATTTCATATTATTTGGTGGTGAAACATCAATATCAATTGGTTATGATAAAAAAATTTATTCAAAAATAAACTAATGTCAGCATCAACAACTAAAGTTAAGATAGATGATGGTATTTATAATGCTATTTGGAAATCATATAATTTAACTATATTATCTAATGATAATACAGAACTTATCACAATCAAATCTATAATGGGGATCAGAGGAGATACACAGAATGAAAGAGTTGAAGTCAAAAATGGAATTGTGAGTTTTTACTATAAATAAAAAATTAACATGAAATATAAAATATCAAACGATAAAGTTAAAATTGAAGAAGGTATTTATTCTGCTATTTGGAAAGGATATACATTAGATATTTTATCAAATTTAGAAACATCATCAATTGATGATGAAAATATAGATAGAAAAAAATTAGTCACAATTAGAACTATAAATGTAGTTAGATGTCGTGACTACCCAATAGAAGTTGAAGTTATTGGTAATTACGTTTATAAAAATATTTAAAAATTATGAAAAAAAGCATATCAAAAGAAACTGTAGAAATTTCAAATGGTGAATATAATGCACTTTGGAGTGGATATTCATTAGATATATTATCAAGTAACAAAACAATGTTATCAACAATAAAAACTATAGATGGAGTAAGAGGAATTAACTGCAGAGTTAGAGTTGAAGTTATTGATGGTTATGTGTATGAAATATAAAAAATAAAGAGTAGAAATAAAGAGTTGAGTATACATATTTAACTCTTTATTTTTCTTTATATGATATTTATTTACTATCTTCGTAATATAATTAATTTTTATGCTAGTATAATTTATTAAATATTTATGATATGAAAGCAAAAAAAGAAGAATTCGAAACTATCAATTATGCTATTAAAAAATCTGATGTCACATTTGATAATTATATAAAATCAAATAGTGATTGGATAAAATTCAAAAAAAAATATAAAATTCCAGATAAATATATCACAACTGAAAATAAAAATTTATTTATTTTCATGAAAAATTCTGGAATGGACGCTGAACAAACATTCTTAAGCGAAATTAAAGAAATAGAAAATATATGCAAAAAATAACAAGTTTATTAGATATCAATTATATTATTAATAATAAAGTTGATTTGAAAGATGACAAAGGCTACGTGATACCTTTTGTTAGATTTATGGGTTATTCATTAATTCAAGTTATGAGATTGATAAATTCTGGTAATTATACATACAATTTTAAAAAACAATGACAAACGAAGAACTAATAACATTTGAGACTGCAAATTTAGCAAAGCAAAAAGGATATAATATACCAAGTAAATATTATTTTGAAGACCTTACTGATTGTATTTTTAGTGAAGAAAACAAAGAAGGTTCAATTTTTGAGTGTAGATTTAATCATCCTAACATATATGCACGACCTACTCAATCAGAGCTTAAAAAATGGCTAAGGACACAAAAACAGATATTTATTGAAGTTAATACTGATTGTACAACAGCTCCTAAATTTTGTTTCACTATTGATAAATTTATTGGTAATCCTTTAAATTTAGCGGAAAAGGAATGGGACTGGTATCATCACAAAGAATTTGAATGGTTCTTATATCGTAAATATGAAGAAGCATTAGAAGAAGGATTAAAAGAAGCACTTAGAATTATAAGATAAAAAGTATGAACAACGAAAAAGATTATGTTTTAATAAAAAGTAAAGATTTAGAAGCACTAAAAGAACCATATTATGTTGCTAAAAAAGAATTTGATTTAGCACTAAAAGAAGTTAACTCTAAAAATGATATTGATCAAAAGAAATTACGAGATCAAATATATGAACTACAGATTAAAATACAAAACAATCCTCCTGAATTACATCCAATGAAATTGAGTATTGTAATTGAAGATTATAATCGTGACCGTCCTTACTATGATAGATCCACTCCTTATAATTATATAGAGCCAATAAATTTCGAATTAGATCAACCAATAAGTAGGCAAATTAGTAATATTGTTTCTATTGTCACTAAATCATTATTCGCTAAATCAGAAGAAATAAAAAAAATTAATATAAAAGAATTAACAGAAAAAACAGAAAATAAATGTTACACTGAAGTTGCAAATATGGAATACTTTGAAAGAAGAAATTTCTTGAAAAAATTTAAAATAAAAAAATAAAAGTGAAAAAATTAAAAATACATTGCGGTGTGACAATAGAAGATGAATGTGAGAAACAACGTCATCCACTAACAGAAGTACAAAATGCAGAATTTATAGTTAGAACAATGAAAGATAATTCTGAAAGAATTGAATATTCAAATTGTCCAGATTTTGTATCAACTATTAAAAGTTTATCAACTAAATATAATATTGATGTAGAATTCTTTCTTAATGGAATTTCAACTGGAGAAGATATTGAAATTATATTTGAAGACTTTAATAAATCATACGAACTAATAGATAAACTAATAGAAAAATAATAAAATGAACAATGAATTTAATTTGAAAAAAATACAAGAAGTTAGTACTATTGTAATGTTTATTTATTTATGGTGTCTTACAAAAGAGAATCATGATAAACAAAATAATGATGACGAGGAAGGGTATTAACATTTTTAGAAAAAGAGAGAGTAACTTAGTTACTCTCTCTTTTTATTTTATTGAATTGTAGATGCATTAGCATCTACAATTGTCATTTTATTATATATTAATCTCTGTGTATTATCTGAATTGACAAATAATTCTTTTGTGTAAGATTCATAAACATATGATGCGTTTGTGAAATTTACACCACCAGCACGATTAAAATCATCACAAACATTATTAGCCTGAAAAAAACTTACAATAATATTATGTGAAAATCTACTTCCAATTGTATTAGTATTAAAACCACTTCCAATTGTATTATTCTGAAAAAAACTTTCAATTGTATTAACATTAAAACTATTTCCAATTGTATTACCATTAAAACTATTTCCAATTGTATTAGTATTAAAATCACTTCCAATTGTATTAGTATTAAAATTACTTCCAATTGTATTACCATTAAAACTATTTCCAATTGTATTAGTATTAAAAACACTTCCAATTGTATTAGTATTAAAATCACTTCCAATTGTATTAGTATTAAAAACACTTCCAATTGTATTAGTATTAAAATCACTTCCAATTGTATTAGTATTAAAATTACTTCCAATTGTATTAGAGTAAAACCCTGCTCCATCAATTGTATTTAATTCAGAAAATATACCAATATTATTATCATATACTGTATATATTTGAAATGTAGAATTATTACCAACCAAGTAAAATACTGTATTTGATAATGATGATCCAATAATTCCATTCCATTGAGTTTGTGTATCGTTGATGTTTTTTATTGTATTGTTTCTGACATTAATTTCATATGTATTGTACTCATCAAATCCATGAAAAGTATAAACGTCAATATAATCTGTTAAACCTGAAACACCTTCATATGTACTATATAAGCCAATATATTGGGTTGAAAAACCGTAAAGTAATTCTCCTACATTCCATCTTCTAAACTTTACATTTCTGAAATCATATCCAAGAATGTTATTATTTTTTGTATCTTCTCTTTTATAAATAACACCCTTATAACCAGATATTAAAGTCACACCTGATAAATTTGGTTCAATTAAACTACCATATTTTATAACTGAATCAATATTTGAGAATGCCATATCTTGTATCCAATAATCAGATTTCCAATCATAATATATTATATCCTGAGGATATAATTCTGAATATGCTTTATTATCTAGCACTGATGTCGATTTAGCTAAAATAGTCAATGGTTCAACTGTTCCAACATTTATCTCATCGATTCTAGTATCACCATCAAACATATAATGGACAGTTTGGTAATCTGTTATTTTATAATAACTACCAGCAGTTAAACCACTACTCATTGTTAATCCAGTTAATTGAGAATACGTCACATTGATTATTGTATATCCGCCAATACCTGATGTTCCATTTAAACCTGATGTTCCAGATGTTCCTGATCCTCCACTTGTTCCATTTAAACCTGATGTTCCAGATGTTCCTGATCCTCCAGTTGTACCAGAAAATGCATATACATCATTAAAATTACTATTTATCTTTATAAATGATTCTCTTAAACTATCTCCAGTGCCATCATTTTGATATATACCTACATTAATTATTTGCTTGCTCATGTATATTTTTTATTGTATATATTAAAAAAAAAAATTAAAAAAAAGAAAGCAAATTATTTGCTTTCTTTTTTTAAATAATGATTAATATTTTTTTTATCATAAATATTTAATTATATGATATTAATTTTAATTATTTTTTATATTTATTAGTATCTACAATATTACCAATATTAAATTTGTTTTCTTCTATCATAATATCTCTATCAAATTTATATACTTTAAATTGAATTAATAAGCACAAAAATTGAAAAATTATAAATATCCATGCAATTAATCTTAATGCGTCATTATTTGTAAATGATGAAATTGTATTTAATAATATAGATATTAAAAAACAAATCCAATTAATTAAAACATAATTAGGTTGTTTTTTAGAAAACACTAAAATTTTATTCATCACTACTAAAAATTTCTTCATAACTTTTATTTTATACAAATATAATGATAATTTTTCATATCTGCAAATAAAAAGAGAGATAATAATTTATCTCTCTTTTTATTTGTTGTTTCTATATGAACAACTGTGCTTTTTTGACTTGAAAAAAACTTCGTGATATATTATATAATCACAAATTAATATATTAATTAATATAGCTTTTTTCACGAAAAGTTTAAATATTAAATTTATTTGCATTTATTAAATATTCTAAATCTTCTTTTTTATCTGAATATTCAACTATTTGAGAAAGATGAAATGGCTTTGTATATCCATCATAAACAGAGTTGAAAAACTGTATAAATCCATCTGGTACATTATCATATTTCACAAATATTTTACCATTTTCATATTTATCTATACTATATAAAACTCCTATTGTATTATCAATAAAGCCTTTCAATTTCATTAGTATATCATCTCTGCTGTCACAACTATACTCTACTATTATATAATCTCCAACTTTATAATTATTTTTTTTTGTATTTTCAAAATTTTTTAAATATTTCATATATTAAATTTTATTGTTTGCATTTTTACTATTAATAATTTCTTTGATTTAGAAAAATCAACAATCTGATCTGTTACAAAATTTTTAACATAAACATCTCCAATCACAGTAAAATATCTTTTAATATTGTCTGGTACATTATCATATTTAACATATATACTACTATATTTAATATCAGTTTTATATACTATTCCTATTGTATTACATATAAAATCACTTAAACCAGTTAATAATTTAATATTAGTTATATTAGTATATTTCATTAAAACATAATCACCTTTCTTTATTCTACTATTAGTTTCACTTTCAAATGTCTTTAAATATTTCATATATTAAATTTTTTTGAATTTAGTAAAGGTTCTAATTCTTCTTTATTTTTAGCCCAATAAATTATTTCATCTCTATTTACTAACCAAGATATTGAAAAGTCAATAACATAACTAGTAGAATTAGAATTATATATAATATTAATTAATCTATGAATATTATTATTTAATGAATTTGTAGTATCATCATCAAAATAATGATCATCATCATTTTGATTAACAATAACATAATCACCTTTTTCTGGCTCTCCTTGATTTATTGAATCATATATTTTAAATTTTGTAATCATTTTAAATTAATTGATATTCTATTATACTCTTTTCTGCATTTGTTAATCCAATTCCTAATATATTTATTCTGCCTCTATAAAAATTTTTAGGTGGTATAACTCCATAATCTAACTGAATACCAATATATTTAATTTTTCCTCTTACTCTGATTAACGGCGTAATAGTACCCATATCTAAAGATATATCAAGCGTATTTATTTTAGTCATTATTTTAATTATTTTTTATGCATAATCTATATCAAAGTGAGCATTCAATTCAATTCTTAAATATTTAATTACTGGTATTTTATAGTAATAATTAACTGAGTCTGATGACAATGTAATGAATTCTTGATCAGCACTTGTAACAGCATAATCACTATAATAAGATATTTTATCATTATCAAATTCACTAAATAAAACTGGTAAATCTATTCTATCACCAATTTTATGAAACAACATTTGAACATCACTAAAGAAAGGACAACTAAATTTAGGAAATGTTTCTGATGGCGTGTTAATATTATCATAAGGAATTATTTCTTCTGATTCAAATGGTATTGATAATACTTTATGTACTACTGTACCTGAGCCATCATTTAATAATGAAAATGATAATATGTCTATATTTGTTTTGAAAAAATAATCTGGTAAATATTGAGTACCATTATATAAAATAGCTGAAAATATATCCTTATTGGTATTGGTTACTTTATATAAAGTATTAGGTTCTAATGTTTCAGAATAAGTTATTGCACTATTAAAAATAAGATTTTGCTTCTTACCAAAGTAATATCCAAAAGCACTACCATCATCTTCCATTGATTGACTTCCTCTAAATTTAACACCGTTAGGTATGATTATAGTAGTATGACTTCTCATACGATTCCATATTTGATTTGATGAAGTATCAAAATCAAAAGTATTATCAATATTTCCTCTAAGTAAAGTAGCTGGATTAACTAAATCATCAGAACCATCAGAATTAACATTAATTGGTACATCTAAATCAGTAGGTAATATAGCGTTAGCTGGTCCAAAACATCCAACATAACCACCTAAATCAGATGTATAAAGTGCATCATTATTAGACACTGGATTTAAAGTGTAATCTAATACACTACCATCAATATTATATCTATTAAATATATTTCCTGAAGTGCCTCCATTTTTATCTTCTAATACAACTCTACAAGTTTCATTATTAAATGAATCTATATGAATCCAAGCATTTACATCTTTTAAAGTCATACCAGCGGATATAAAAGCATTCTTTAAAAGTTGTACATTACTTAAAGAATCTGATGTATAAATAGGTGAATCTAATACTATACCATTGTACCTTAATATAGTAGAACTCATTATTATTGTATTCTTAATAACACAATCAACATTATTATCAAGATATTTAATCACTATTGAGTTGTTAATTAATTTAGCACCGCCTACTCCATTAGTAGTACAGTGATTTAAAATATAAGGTGTTCCATAACCATAACCATACTGATCAGATGAATTAATAAGACAATACTCTATCAAAAAATTGTAGCCTGAAGAAGCATTAGGTAAAATATTATTAAGAATACATCCTGATGCATTTTGAGAAAAACTGTAAAATTTATCAGATAGAATAGTTGTTCTTATTCTGTTATATATACCTGATGAATAATTAGATACTGTAATTATTTGATTTATATCATCCCCAATTATAGTGTTTATATTAAACGATTCATTTACAATACCTCTAAATACGATATACACCATACCACTTTTTTGACTCGCTTTGAATACTGATTTATACGGATATTCTCTCGTGCCATCTCCACTAAAATCATCTCCAACATAAGTGTGAACAAACACTGTATTCAAATTTGTTATCAATGTTGTCGAATCTGTACCATCTATATTTGGAAGAAATCTTATTTTAAATAATTTTACCATCAATTAATTTTTATTTTTATTTTAAAATCTGAGCAAGCCCAATTACTTTGTTCATTGTAAATATATTGAGGATAAATTTCAATGTTAAATGTTTCAACTGTAACAGTGTAAGATATAGGCCTGTTAAATATATCTAAAGAGTCTGGATTAAGTTTATCGTTAATTAAAATATTAACATTCTTATTATACCAAACTTTAAAATCAGAACTTTGTTCAGATAAAAATTTAGAATCATCAAATTCTATTGTCTCTTTTATTTGTATCATTATTTATATTATTTTTAATATATATTAATTTATATTAATTTATAGTGTTCTAAAATACTATTATAGCATTAGCATTATCATATCCAGTTTGAATTCCAATATCTAATATAACCAAATCAATCAATGCTGGTAGTGTCACACCAACTAATGTCATTTCTGTGTATACTGTTGAGTCTATTTGAACTGTAATACCAGAGCAGTTACTAGTTAATAAAACTTGCGATATAGTTTTATCAACAATCCATTTGAATCTTTCAGGATTTGGATTACTATTTGCACCAACTTTACTTAAAGATAAACTTTGAGGAATAATAGATGAATCAATAGTCTTTCCATTTCCGTCAATACAAAGATGAATTTCTCCACCATTAGTAGGATTTGAAAATGTACCTGAACCAGGAGATTTTCTACAATAATATAATTTTGATCCAGAAATAACATTAAACAAACCGGAATTACAGTTTATGTAAATACCATCTGTTAATGTTCCAAAATCACCAATACAATTAGTGAACAAACCACCTACTGTTTGATCAAAATTTCCAATACAATTTGTATATGTTCCTCCACTAGTTGAAAAAAACGCGTCAACTGGATCACCACAATTATTAAATGTACCTGAACAAATTCCATTAAAACTACCACCAGAACTTCCATAACAATTCATAAATGTACCTGACAAAAAATTTGTCCAAAAAATTTGACCTGAATAGATGTCTTTAAATATTCCTGATAACGTATCAATAGAACTTATAAATAATCCACAATTAGTAGAACTAAATATGTGTTCAAAAAAACCTGAGCACTCAAATATACCAGAAAAACCTGTACCATTTATAATATCTATATTTTTAAAAGTTCCGGATGCAATAACATTACCATTTTTACCATCACCTTGAATTTGTCCAGAACAGTTCTCAATCCATAAGCCTGGAAAATTGCCAGTTATTCTTAACCCGCCATCAGTAAAATTTATTCCCATCATTTTGATGTGGTCTTCAATAACACTGGCTCCTGAATATCCAAAATTAACATCTATATTTCCTGTTGACGATATTATGTTAATATAAGAAGTGTTTAATTTTAAATCATTTTGAAATCCATAATAGCCAGGATAAACTATAATATTAATTGGACTGCTTGACGTTGGAGATAAAGTTTTTGCAATTTCATATACACTTAAAAATTCATTGCCATTTACACCAGGATCAACATTATAACCTTTAACAGTCAAAAATTGCTTACCATTTGATGGCGCAACAGCTCCAATTACATTCTTGTTTCCATCAACACAAAGATTGATACTTCCGCCAGACGCAGGAGTATTAAAAAAACCTGATACTAATCTACAATAATATAAATTACTATCAGGACTATAACTATTATTACCACCAACACATCTAGTAAATGTGGCACCTGACGCGATATTTACCATCAAATGATTAAAACCATTATCTCCAGATATACAATCAATAAATGTACCAGTTAAATAATTCGCTATAAAACTATTATAACCTCCTATACAATTAATAAATGTACCAGACAAATCACATGTAACTCCTGTATCACTAGTTACAGTATTGAAAATCGGAACATTAATTGGAATTCTAAATTTTATATTTTCGAAATATCCAGAAAAACATAAAAAATCAACTACGAATCCATTATCTCCAGATTGCTCAGATATTGTAATATCTTTAAATGTTCCAGATAGAATAGTATCATGATTAATATAATCACCAGAAAATTTTCCACTACAATTTTTTATATATAATCCTGGAAAATTTCCAGTAATAACTAATCCGTTATCTATAAAATTTATTCCATTTATTTTAATATTATCTACGTTAATTATAACTCCCAAAAACCCAAAATTAACATCTATATTACCTGTAGATGATATTATGTTAATATAAGGAGTATTCAAATTTAATCTATCAGGCTGAAATCCATAATAGCCAGGATAAACTATAATATTAATTGGACTGCTTGACGTTGGAGATAAAGTTTTTGCAATTTCATATACACTTAAGAATTCATTACCATTTACACCAGGCTCAACATCAGAACCTTTTACAGTTAAAAATTGCTCACCTGATAATGGAGCGAAGTCACTACCAGTTGTACCAGATAATAATTGTTCAACCCATAATTCACTTGCTAAATATATTGCTTCACTCATATTTAAAATTTTTTTTTTTATATAATAGTATATATAAAAATTATAAATCAATATAAATAAAAACAATTAAAATGTCATTGATAAATAATAACAATAATAATAATAATAATAATAATAATAATAATAATAATAATAATAGTTAAAATATATAATTGAATCTTGAATATAATATTAACATTTTTTATAAATTATTTAGAGGAGTTCACCATATAATTATATATAATTATATGAGCGGAATATATAAATCTCCCAGAGTAGGAGTTAATCAGTATGGTAATAATGTTGCACCACTTAAGCAAACAGATGAGTTTAACTATTTGATTAATCTTAATGTTAATAGTATTATAAATTTTGATAATGGTACGGATGAATTGAAAGATAGTGGAGCAATTATACTACCAAGAAAATATCATATATTTGTTGGAACTAAAGATTATGAGTTGAAATTTAAGCCATACGAATATGATCAATATAGAATAGTAGTAACTACTTATAAAGATATTATTATTAGTATTGATTCATTAGGATAACTATTAAACACAAAAAAATGACAAAATATTATATTTTGTCATTTTTAATTAGAATTCAAAATCAATATTACTATCTGAAATACCAAACAAGTCATCATCTTCCAATTCATCATATGGAGCAGAGCATCCTTTTAAATTAATCTTATTATTTAGATTAATAGAAATTGTTGATGATTGATTATTAGTATCAGAATCTGATTTTAGTATTTCACTAAGTTTTCTTCTACGAATATATTGTTCAAGATCTTTAATATTGATTGAACCTAATATTCCATCAATGTCAATGTTTACATTTATGTTCATTTTATATCGTTATAATGTGATGTTTAGAATGGTAAATTTATATATGTAGACATTTGCCCACCATCTGAATATCCATAATAATACTTATTATGTTTGTTCTCCAGTTCAAGAGGAGGCATTTCAATAGGATTCAGGCAATTTTCTAACTTCTTCTTACGAAGGTATCTTTCAATAAGTATAGGATTAATAGAATCAAGAACCTGTTCTACATCTTCTAGTTCAATTTCAAATTTTAGTTTTATGTTTTTAGTTTTTAAATAAAGCCTAAAAAGCTATCATTTTTACATGATAGCTTTTGTCCCTGGCGAGGAAATTACATGATTATCTAAGTTTCATGCAACTTTTAAATATCATTAATTTTTAACAGACAATCTCAAATTATTCTCTTTAATATCATCAATAGAATTTTGATAATCTTTTAAATTTGAATCAAACATATTATATAATTCTCTAAGATGCTCATCTTCTATGTTATTTCTTTTCAGAACATTAAAAGCTTTTCCTACTCCATCTCTGGCTTCAGTTAACAACTTAATTTCATTTTCTAATAATTCAATTGTTTTTGTCATATATAATATATATATATATATTTAGTTTATAAAAAAGTTTTTAAGTTATTAGTTAATTATATTTAATTTTTATGTTCAATTAATTTATTATATTCTTCATTTGATAAAAAAGGATTGCCTATATTATGGTTAGTATATAAATCTAATTTACTATTACGTTGTCCACACACTATTTCAAATTTATTTAATCTTACATAATCTTTTAATAATCTTTTAATTGTGTATTGTATATAATTCATGCTATTTGTAGAAGTTGTATTCTTATTAACATATTGCCATATAGCATAACTACAATATAAAATTTTATTTTTTAAGTCTTGTTGAAATAAACCACACCCTACTCCGTCCAATTTAGGCGAAATTATTTTAGTATTATTCAAATTGCATAATTTTGCTCTACGTATATTTTTTTCACAATAAAAATAATTTATATCATCAGGTAATTCATCAACTGTTATTGTATTACAAGATTCAAATTTATTTATTATCCAAATTGTAAGTTCTTTTTCTGTCATTTTTATTATATAAAAAGTAATTAATAAAGTTTTTAAAAAAATAGAAGTTATTTCCCAATAACTTCTATTTAACTAATTTATTAATATGTTTTAAAAATTAAACATAGGAAAACAAACCTATGCTCATAATATTATATGATAATAATAAAAAAAGTTTATTAATTGAATTTTTTTTATTATCTTTGTAGATTAAATATTATAATATGACAAAAGAAGAGTTGACAATTTGGTTCGTTAGAAAATTTAATTCTTGCTATCCAGTTAGTATACCTGATAATGATACTAGGCTGTTGTGGTTCTATGATGAAAAAGTTATAAGAAAAATTAAATTGTGTAAGATTGAAAATAACAAATATTATAAACCTAAAACAGTAAAAGGAACTTGTTTATTTGATATGCATATTAGTAATAGATATTTATATTGTGATTTGAATACAATTTGGAAATTCTTTGAAAAAAATTACAGTGAAAATTATGATAAAATCCAATCTCTTATAATTGAAATAATTAAAAATAACATATCAAAATTAAGTTATTATACTCCACAATGTATGAGAGTGAGTACAGCATTTGATAGAAACAATTACCATAAATTAATAGTATATAAATCAATATTATAATATGACAAAATATGAATTAACTAAATGGTTCTGGAACAAATTTAACTCATGCTATCCAGTAAAGCATGATGATTTACCAGATAGAATATTCTGGGTTTATGATGAAAAATTTATTAGAAAACTTAAATTGTGTAAATTGACTAATCAAGAAATAACTTTACCGAATAAGGTTCAAGGAAAATGTTTGTTTGATCAGGATTTAAAAACTGAATATTTGTGGTGTGATAATGAAGAAATTTGGTCATTTTTTAAACAGAATTATAAAGATAACTACTATGATATACAATCACTTATAAAGGATATCCTGTCTGATACTACAAAATTATATGTATATACACCAAAGTCTATACATGGAACAACGATTCCATACCTGTCTGATACTACAAAATTATATGTATATACACCTGGATATAAAACACATTGCCAATGCAAGTACCTGTCTGATACTACAAAATTAAAGATATATGAATAAAGAAGAACTAAGTGAATGGTTTATTGATAAATTTAACTCATGTTATCCAGTTAAACATGATGATTTACCATATAGAATTTTCTGGTATTATGATGAAAAATTTATCAGAAAAATTAAATTATGCGAAATAAATAATCAAGAAATAACTTTACCTGATAAGGTTAAAGGTACATGTTTGTTTGAACAAGATTTAAAAAATAAGTATTTGTGGTGTGATAATGAAGAAATTTGGATTTTTTTTAGAAATAATTATATAGATAACTACGATTATATACAATCACTCATAAAGGCTATACTGTCTTATACTACCAAATTAAATGTATATACACCTTACAGCATTTATATGAAAACAGGCGCAGAACTGTCTGATACTACAAAATTAAAAGTATATACACCTTTATCATGGAAGTTCTGTGATGAAAGCCGACTGTCTTATACTACCAAATTAAATGTATATACACCGTATCTCGGTGGATGTCATGATGAATACCTGCTGTCTGATTATACAAAATTAAATGTATATACACCAATGTCATGCAAAGTTAATAACACACAGTTACTGTCAGATACTAACAAATTAAAAATATATGAATAAAGAAGAATTAACTGATTGGTTTTGGAGCAAATTTAACTCATGTTATCCAGTCACGCATATAGATTTTCCTGATAGTGTATTCTGGTTTTATGATGAGCAAATCATTAGAAAACTTAAATTGTGTGAAATTAATAAAACAGAAATTAATAAAACAGAAATTAAAATAAAATTTAAAAATAATTGTTTGTTCGAACATGACACAAAACATAAATATTTATATTGTGATTATTTAGAAATATGGAAAATAGTTGAAGATAATTATGAATTTAGTTATCGTGAAATTCAAGATACTATTCATAATATATTAAATGAAAATGAAAAATTAAAGGGCTGCTCACCATTAAAGAGAAATATTATTTGGTACTCATATATGAATGATAATAATAAATTAAATATGTATACACCATTTGTTACTTATAATAATAATCATCCTGAACTATATGATACTACCAAATTAAAAATATATGAATAAAGAAGAATTAACTGATTGGTTCTGGAACAAATTTAACTTATGCTATCCAGTCACACATGATGATTATCCTAATAGCATATTTTGGTATTATGATGAAAAAATTATTAGAAAAATAAAATTAAATAAAATTAATAATTTGAAAAATCCTTTTAATTTTAATATAAAAGGAACTATATTATTCAAACTTGATATAAAAACAAAAACGTTATACTGTGATTATATGAATATGTGGGTTATTATTTTTCAGAATGAAATAAAAAGTTATAATGAAATTCAAAATTTTTTATTTGATATTATAAATAAATCTACAATTTTAAATAAATATATAAAAACAGATGAAGATAAAAATTTTAGTTCATTCGTTCCTGATTATTCATATCTGGATTTTAATTATATGCTTGAAGATAAAAAAAGAATGAAAATATATAAAAAACTCAGTTAATTAATTAACTGAGTTTTTATGTTATGCATTAGCATTCACTATTGTTATTTTATCAAATATTAATTTTTGTTGATATGATGAATTAGTAAATAATTCTGTTGTATATGCAAGATAAACATGTGTAGCTGATGTGAAATCTAAACCTCCAAAACTATCACTAACGTTATTCATCTGAAAAGAACTTCCAATTATATTAGAAGAGAATTTACTTCCTATATTATTATAACTAAAATTATCACTAATTGTATTAGATTGACAATAATGACTAATATTATTACGATTAAAATTATTACCAATTATATTAGCAGAAAAATAACTGCTAATATTATTCTCAGAAAAATTATATCCAATTGTATTAGTATTAATACCATAATCAATAACGTTACTTGATAACCCATAGTCAACTGTATTACTTGAAAAATTACCTTCAATAACATTATATGCAGAATTGCGTCCTATACTATTGTACCTAGAATTATATCCAATTTTATTACCGGTGAATCCTGCTGCAATATTATTATAAGAGAAATAAGTTCCAAATAAATTATATGTAGTATTTTTTGAAATTGTATTATACGAGAAATAGTTTTCAATAATATTATCTGTGAAACTTTCTGATATATTATTAAAATTAAAATTATTACTAATTGAATTACTAACAAACATACTACCAATTGAATTATTTTTAAAATCTTTTCCAATTTTATTATCAGAAAAACTATCTCCAATACTATTAGAAGAAAAATTACTTCCAATATAATTATTCATAAATCCATATGAGAAAATTACAGTATTACTTGAATTTAATATATTACCATATGCAATATTTAATTCTATTTTATTTGACATGGAACTAGAGTAATTATTCCAATTACTCCACATATAATAATCAGTATAACCAGTTGAACACGGTATAGAAATTCCAATCTCCCAACTACTTTGTGCTGTACTAACATAACTTAAATTATTCCAATCAAATAACTTCCATGCATTGAAATCTGTAGATGGATTGCTATTTATGACATTATTATATAAACAAATATAAATTTGAGTAGTTCCAGAATATAAAACCACACTACTTTTATTATAAGTTGTGCCTGAATTCCATATATTAGTGACATTCAACTGCCATCTTCTAAATTTCACATTTCTAAAATCAAAAGGAATATCATTATTCTGTAAAGTATCTATCCTTCTATAAATATATCCTTTATTACACCCAGGTACCAAATCTTGCCTATTATTTAAATCATAATAAATAATATCTTTTGAATATGATTTTGAATAACAAATAGGACTTAATGTATTATTTCCACTCGCATTAACAAATAAAGGCTCTATTGTACCTAAATTAATTATACTAGTGTTAGGAATAATATGCCTTGTTTGATAATCTGTTATTAGATATGTTTTACCAATAGTTAATCCACTTGTATTAACTAAACTAACCAATTCACTATAAATTACACTAATCGCACTACCAATTGAAGATATACCAATTATTCCACTAGTTGGTATATTATTTAATCCAGCACCAGAACCATAAAATGTTAAACCAGTTAAGTTACCAGTTAATGTACCTCCACTTAAAGATAAAGAAATAGGCAAATTATCTATAATAGAATAATCAATTCTTTTACTATATTTTGGCTTGAAATGAACATAATACTGAGTATTTATTTGTCTGGTAGATTTTAAAATATTTCCATTAAGAGAAACATAAGTTTGTAATGTTAAAGCATCATCTTTAGTTGGAATTCTCCACCCGTTGACAGAATCAACAATTCCTTTGACATTAGAAATTGCATATGCATTATATAGAATACCATAAGTAGACACAATTAATTCATCAGTAGTTAATTCATCTATATATGGTATTAAACATGTGGCTCCTGATATGTCTGTTATCCATTGATCATTAGTTAAATTATTTGGTATAAGAGAACCATCGTTATAATGAGTCACCTTTAAATTAGAAGTTGTCCAAATTTGAGTACCTATTTTACATGTGTTATATATATTAGTATCATAATCTGTATACTTATCTGTATATTTACCATCATGTAATAGCAATTCTGATATTGTACAATCTCTAACAAGTCTCAATGTTTGACCATTATTAGGATGTTTATTGTCAGTAACATACAAAGTTGGATATCCAGCATATAAATTTATTGAAGTATATCCAGCAAAACCAGGAGTTTGAGTAGATGTCCAAATTGCACTAATTCCACCAACACCAGCATTTAATGCTGTAGCAGTGAATAATCCAGTAATACCATTCCTAGTTCCTCCAGGAATTAAGTCAAGTCCATATTCATCAGTTCCATATATGTCTATGTTTTGAGAATCAATCCACCTTGGATGTATTGTAGTTGCTAAAGATACTTTTTCCCATTTAGATTGATCAATAAATCCTGTTACCCACTCTTCACTAGCTAATTGTATATTTGCCATTTGTGTTTTTATTTATATATAAAAAACTCATCTAAATTAAATGAGTTTTTATTTTTAACAAATATCAGAATGTATATTTAATGATTGATCAAATATACCTTCACAATACATATATTTGTTTCCTAATTTTATAAGATATAATATACTATCAATATTCAACTCAGATAATGCGAACTTTTTAATGTCACCAAATGAATTTTTTGAAATTGCATAACTATGAGTAAATAATTTTCCTGGTATTTTTTCTATTCCTTTATGAACAGTATCTCTAAATATTCCTTTTATTGTATTATTATCCTTACTGAATTGTATCATATTGTCAAAATAAAATAAATTCCAATTATTATTTTTCATAAAATCAAAACATACATTTAAATGATAATCTAAGTTTTTTTCAATCTCTATATTATCCTGATTAAAACAAATATCATCCTCAAATATACATATTTTATTATAATCATTTTCTATTGAATCATCTATGCAACTAATATGAGATAACTTACAAGATTTCTCTGAACTAATATTATCAGTGATAGGAGTAATCTGTTTATAATTATCTATATTCAAAATTTTAAACATCTTCATTACATTATCAAATCTATCAGTTCTAATTGGTAAATTTATAAAATATACCATATCAAAATATTCAAAATAATTATGCTGTAGCATCTACTATTGTTACTTTATCATATATTAATTTTAACTGTCCTGAAGAATTTGTGAACAATTCTTTAGAAATGATTTGAGAACTATATACATATGTAGATTTGCTAAAATCTACAAAATAAAAATTGCTTTCTATATTATTGTTTATAAATCTAACTTTAATTGAATTGTAACCAAAACCATTATAGATTGTATTAAGGTTAAAATATGAATCCACTATATTAAATATGAAATCATTTTTTATTGTATTCTTTTCGAAAGAAGAACCAATAAAATTATCACTAAAAAAAGAGTTTATTATATTATAATCAAATTTAAAAAATATATTATTGTTGTAGAAATGAGATCCTATACTGTTATTATTAAATTCACTTCCAAATATTACATTATTAGAATATGAAATCATATCATACCCTGGTTCATTTGACATAGGTACAAGAAATTGTTTTTTAATAATATTATTAAAACTAGTAGTATAAAAATAATCTTGACTATACATATGATAATCAATATAATTGTTTGAGCAAGGAAATTTTACAAGACGATTATAACCCAAATCATATGATACGCTTGTTGTACTAATATATAAATTGTTAGTTCTAATATCTTGAAATTGATACCAATAATTAACATCACTAGTATCATGTGATGTATTACCACTGACCAAACTAATATATATATTATTAGTATTACCACTTAAAACAACAGCATCCTTATTATATGTGTTGCCTGAATTCCAAACATTAGTAACATTAATTTGCCACCTACGAAATTTTACATTTCTAAAATCAAAAGGTATGTCATTATTTTGGGCAGTATCAACCCTTCTATAAATATAACCCTTCGTGCATCCTATAACCATAGTCTGATCATTATAGTAATTATAATAAATAACATCTTGAGGATATAATGATGAATATGCCTCAGGTTTTAATGTATTTATTCCACTTGCAGTTACTAATAAAGGTTCAGTTGTACCTGAATTATAATCAGTTGTATTAGGTATTCTATGAACTGTCTGATAATCTGTAATTAAATATTGATTACCTATTGTTAATAAACTATTATTTATTAAATTATTTAATTCACTATAAGTAACATTTATAGCTGACGTACTTCCTGTTACTCCACCAGTTGATCCAGTCAATTGACCATTTACCCACTCTTCACTAGCTAATTGTATATTTACCATTTTTATATTTTTTTTTATTTTATGCAGTAGCATTCACTATAGTGTTTCTATCATATGCTAATTTTTTAGCACCTAATGAATCAGTATACAAATCTTTATCATAATTACCATAAACATGTGTTGCAGATGAGAAATTTAAACCACCAAAACCACAATACATATTATTACGAGTGAATCCACTATCTATTATATTTCCTGAATTAAAACTTCCTATTGAATTTCTTACACAAACACATCCAAAAGTATTACCAGAAAAACTCTCATCTATAATATTCATTTGAAAACCTCCTCCAATATTATTATAAGAAAAATCATTTTTTATTGAATTTATTTTAAAATTTGCACAGATTATATTATGATTACAATTATTAAAAAATGTATTAGATTGACAATTTATTCCTATTGTATTAAATTTAAAACGATTTCCAATAGTATTATCACAAAAATTATTTCCAATTGTATTACCACTAAAACTATTTCCAATTGTATTACCACTAAAACTATTTCCAATTGTATTATCACAAAAATAACTTTCTATTGTATTATCATTAAAATTGCTTCCAAAAATAACACTATTGTTATAATATATAATATTGAATGGAGATTGATTTATTTTATTATTAAATGCTGAAGAATAATCAACAAACATAGGATAATCAGTATATGCAGAAGAACATGGTATTATCGCACCCGAACCAAAGGACCAATTATTATTCACATATGGACTAACAGTAGTTAAATTATCCCATTCAAATAACTTCCAAAAATTTTCATTGTTTGTAGATGGATTAGGATCAGGACCAATTACATTATCTTTTAGACATATATAAATACTCGATGTTCCACTCAATACAACAACAGAATTCTTATTATATGTTGTACCACCATTCCAAACATTAGTAACATTAATTTGCCACCTACGAAATTTAACATTTCTGAAATCAAAAGGTATGTCATTATTTTTTAATGTGTCAACCCTTCTATAAATATAACCCTTTGTGCATCCAGGTACCATATCTTGTCTATTGTTAACATCATAATATATTATATCTTGAGGGTATAGTTTTGAATAAGCCTCTGGCTTTAATTTATTATTTCCACTTGCAGTTACTAATAAAGGTTCAGTTGTACCTGTATTAACAATGTCTGTGAAAGGAATAATATGAACACTTTGATAATCTGTAATCAAATAACTCTGATTTGTAGTTAATATACTACTAAATATCATACTACTCAATCCACTATAAGTAACATTTATAACTGACGTACTTCCTGTTCCTCCGCCAGTTGATCCAGTCAATTGACCATTTACCCACTCTTCACTAGCTAATTGTATATTTACCATTTTTATATTTTTTAGTATTATATATTAATTATAAAAAACCGAAACCATTGAAGACTCATTAAATAATAAAAAAACTCAGTTAAAATTAATTAACTGAGTTTCTATTTACTATTACCATGTAGTTAATTCAGAACGTTTCCATTGATTTGTATCAACACAACAATAAACATAATTCGAGTCAAATCTAATTTCTCCTAAAAATCCAGTATCAGATGAAGATATTGGAGGTAATCCTGAACCATCTATTATACTTGAATGAACTGTTCTTTCTAATGTTGGCTGAATATGTGTAGTATCTTCAACTTGTACAAAACCATAAACATTAGATTCGTCATTATTGTATGAAGTTACAGCACCAACAGTTCCACTAAAATCTGAGCCTATTACATCACCATTTTCATATTTAGTTCTTGCCAAATTCTGTTGTAGCCATACTTGCGTACCAATAGTTATGGAATGATAAGTATCACCATCAATAACAACATCACCTTCGTTAGTTGAATTATCTTTAATAAGACGGATAGACAGACCCTCTGTTTTCACGAGGGCATTCCCAGGATTAATATAATTAGCAGCAGAAAACATAATTCTATACCATGCTCTGGATTCGGTTGACACAGTAGAACACCACCATATACCGTAGCTACCAAATTGTAAAAATGTATTATCAATACTATGACGATAACCTCCTGCAAATGCAGTAAACCTTGTTTCGTTCGTTGCGCCTTCATTCGGAATATTCCAATGAATATATCCAATCTCCTTTAATTTACCACCTGCTATACTTGCCCCTCCAACAAAATCAGTTAAAGTTGTCCATTCTTCTGTACTTGGTACATGCCATCCAACAGGAGCAATACCCCTTACATCATTTGCAGCATACCAATTATATAATCTACCATATTTAATTAATTTTTCTGTAATTGGAGGACTTGACTCCCAAAAAGATTCAACAGTTGTACCAGTTAATTGACTACCTACCCAATCCTCACTTGCTAATTGTATATTTACCATTTATTTATTTATTTATTACCATGTAGTTAATTCAGAACGCACCCATTGGTTTGTTGCGAAACAATAATATATATAATTTGTATCAAATCTAAATTCGCCAACAGTTCCGACATCAGACGAAGAACTAGGTGCTGAATGATATCCATCAATTATACTTGAATGTATTCTCTTTTCTAATGTAGATTGAATATGAGTAGTATCTTCAGTTGTTACAAAATCATAAACATTTGATTCATCGTTATTATAAGCTGTTACAGCGCCTGTTGTTCCACTGAAATCTGATAGTATAGGATCACCATTTTTATAATGCTTAACTGCTAAATTCTGCTGTAACCAAACTTGTGTACCGATTGTTACTGCATGGTAGGTGTCACCATCAATTGTCACATCGCCTTCGTTTGTTGAATTGTCTTTAATAAGACGGATAGAATAACCGTTTAGTGCTGAACCAAAATAAAAATCACCGTCATTATTTGGAATATTAAGCATTAATGGACTCACATTATCTCTCCACCAATATCCAAATACACCTATATCATAAAATGAACCATTAGAATATGCTCCGCCAGATAATGCTTTAAATCCAAAATCATCAGTACCATTATTATCAATGCTTTTTAATTTTTTTACTGAGACACTTCCACTTCCTGTAAAATTCATTAATGTTTCCCATTCGACATGACTTGGAACATGCCATCCAGCAGGAGCAATTCCTCTTTGATCTGTTGCTGCATACCAATTATATAATCTACCATATTTTATATTTTTTGTTGGAATAGGAGGACTTGACTCCCAATAAGATGCACCAGTACTTCCACTATTAAGTGAACTTACCCATTCCTCACTAGCTAATTGTATATTTACCATTTATTTTTTATTATTATATATTAATTCTAAAAACTCATAACTCCATTAGAGACGCATCCCAAACCAGCCCAACTTAATTAGAGACGCATTCCCCAACTAATATCCTTAATATCAATATTTAAAATAAAACTCTGAAAATTTTGAATTTTGAAAAAATTTTTGTACCTTTACAAACTAATTATATCATATGACAAAAGAAGAACTAGCAACAAAAGACGAACTATCAAATTGGCTAACTAATAAATTCCTATCTTGCTATAAAGTTATCAACGAAAATAATGAAAAATGTATATACTATTTCTACGACGAAAAATATATTAGAAAACTTAAATTGTGCAAAATAAATAATATAAAATATATAAAAACTAATATTAATGGTATTTGCATATTCCAAACAAATGTAATAGATAAATACCTTTTCTGTAATGATAAAATATGGAACTTATTTATGAAACACTATAACTACGTAGATATAAAATTTATACTCAAAAATATACTAAATAAACAAGAATTTAATAAGTATATGTTTATACCTAAAAAATTTAACGAAAACCTAAAAAATTGGGATAACCTTAAAATTCTATAATATGAACAACGAAGAACTAACTGACTGGTTCCTAAATATAATAATGTCCTGCTACCCAGTCAAAATTCAAAATTATAATAAAATAACATATTGGTACTCTAATAATAACTATAATAGAAAAGTTAAATTAGCTAAACTTAATAATACAACAGCAAAATATCCTAATACTATATCAGGTACATGCATATTCGAACAAGATAACGTAAATAAAGAAATATGCTTCAACTATACTGAAATATGAAAAATTTTTATAGATAACTACTCAGATGATATAGAAGATATTAAATTCTTTATGATTGATACACTCAAAAATTCAAAATTTAAATACTATACACCAGTAATATTTATAAATAAATATATTAAACTAGAAACATATAATGCATTAGTAGAAGATAAATATAAAATAAATCTAAACAAATTTAATCTAATATTCAAAAATAAAAAACATAAAATATTAAATGATTCTGAACTAAAATTAAAACTAAAACCTAAAAAAATTAAAACTAAAATTAAAACTAATACAAATAATAATATATTCAAAATTTCTAATTTGATGCCAATGAGCATGTTCTCTGTTAATTATAAAAAAATGAATATTTTCGATAAAGTAGGACTAAATATACAAGATTTAAATACAATAACATATATACCAGAATATAACTAAAACATATATATTTCATAAACATATGACTGTGTTGTATTAATAATATACATATAAACTCACCATATCACTTACATTCACATAACATATTGAGAATGATGAACTACACCATATGCAATAATAATTGATTAAATGAGCTTATAATAACAAAAAAACTGGGTGAAATTACTCAAAATTTTTCCCGAAAAAATTTTTTGAATTCTAATTTTAACATATTAATATCCAAAAATTATTAAACGTTAAAAAACTCTGGGAAAATATCCAAAAATTTTTCCCGAAAAAAATTTTTCAAATTTGAATTCCAACTTCTTTTTACTGAAAAATAGTATAGTATAAAAACATTGAATTTACTCTGAATAAATACTCTGAATTTTTCCCAAAAAAAAAAATTAAATTTAACATATACTAATAAAAAAACTGGGTGAAATTACTCAAAATTTTTCCAAAAAAAAAATTTGAATTTAAAAATATTCTGACTTTATTTAAAAAATACTCTGGGTGAAATACTCTAAAAATTTTCCAAAAAAAAATTTCAAATATTGATTTAATAATCCTGTGGAAATTTCCATGGAAAAAAATTTCAAATATTGATTTAATAATCCTGTGGAAATTTCCATGGAAAAAACATGCTCAAATAATTAGAATTTTCGCCATGGCTGCCCTATACCTGCCTACACACTCTACACACGCAAGTCGCTCAACACCATCACCAAGTTTAGTACACTAGTGTTCATGAACATCGGACTCAAGTGTTAATTCGTGTTAACACTTAGTAAGTCTCCGTCAACTTTCGCGCGTCATCATCTCCGACAAATGTTCATGAACATCTTCTCTCTCTATCTTCATGGACAAGCTGGTATAGAACTTCCTAAATTTTTTCAAGATTTCTATCAAGTCTGGTAGATACAGTAGAGTCATATCTATAATGGGTTAACTATATACTACTGAACAGGGTACGCCACACACCTGGTTAGTATAGTATATACCATCCACCATACCAGGGTAGTATATGTATGTAATGTATATAAGTATTCATTGTATCATACCTTATTATAATTGTATAGATGTGTTGAGCTATTGTAATGTATAACTATATGTAGTGTATAGTATATGTGTACGCATATAAACATATAGTATTGATATAGATTATATGTGTATGCATATAAGTATAGATGTGTGTACACTAATGATTAAGTGCTGCAGTATAGAATATGTGTGAGCATTTATGTGGTCACATATGTATAGTTAATGTGTGTGAACGTGTGTTATGTTATGTTGTCACAGGTTAAACTTCTTAGTGCTGCTTATCTCAGGGTGGTGTATAGATATCCATTCATTGTACTCATCTATATTTTTATATGGTAGTAGATTACCTGTACAGCTTAAATGTTCTAATGATTCAGGTAGTATAGGTAATGTAGTAAGCTTATTGTCACAGCAATTAAGTTCTTTCAATGTGTCAGGTAGTGTAGGTAACATTGTTAGCTCATTATTGTAGCAATATAGTTTTTCTAATGATAATGGTAGAGTAGGTAATGTAGTAAGTAAATTACCATCGCATGATATATATGTTAATGAGTTAGGTAGTATAGGTAATGTAGTAAGCTTATTTTTGCCACAACTAATGTCAATCAATGTATCTGGTAATGTTGGTAGTTCTGTGAGTATATTATTACCACATGAAAATGAACTTAATGATGGTAGCTCAGGTATTTCAGTTAGTTTATTATTGTAGCAGTACAATGTATGTAATGATAATGGTAGAGTAGGTAATGTAGTAAGTAAATTACCATCGCATGATATATATGTTAATGTATCAGGTAATGTTGGTAGTTCAGTTAGTTTATTGCCTGAGCAATATAGTTCGTCTAATGTATCAGATAATATAGGTAGCTCAGTTATATTTGTTCTAGAACAATCTAATGTCTTATAGCTGTCGAATTGTTTAATATATTTCATAGGTTAAATTTTTTAGCGTTTATTACTTCAGGGTGATTAATATTCATCCATTCATTATACTCTATTAAGTTTGTATATGGTAAATTATTACCTGAGCATGATAATGATATCAATGATTCAGGTAATATAGGTAGTTTAGTAAGGTAATTGTTACGGCAATTAAGTTCTATTAATGTATTAGGTAGTGTTGGTATTTCAGTAAGTTTATTGTTACTACAATTAAGTTCTATTAAAGTATCAGGTAATATAGGTAATGTACTTAAGTTATTCCAATAACAATACAGATACTTCATTGATGTTGGTAATATTGGTAGCTCATAGATATTATTATTAGCACATGATAAATAAAATAATGTATCAGGTAGCTTAGGTAACGTAGTTAAGTTATTACTTGAGCAGTACAGTTCATGTAATGTATCAGGTAGCTTAGGTAACGTAGTTAAGTTATTACTTGAGCAGTACAGTTCATGTAATGTATCAGGTAGCTTAGGTAACGTAGTTAAGTTATTACTTGAGCAGTACAGTTCATGTAATGTATCAGGCAACTCTGGTAACTCAGTCAACTTTTTATCAGTATAATTTAATATTCGTATCATACTCTCGAATTGTTTAATATATTTCATAAGTTAAATTTATTTGCTATTGAATTAAGGTACCACGTTCTATATTCTTCAAGGTTGTTATAAGGTAACCAATTATCAGAACAATGTAATGTTTTTAATGATTCAGGTAACTTTGGTAGTTCTTTTAGGTTATTATTAGAACAATCTAAGTATTCTAATGTATCAGGCAACTCAGGTAATGTAACTAACTTATTATACCAACAATGTAATTCTTTTAATGTACTTGGTAACTCTGGTAAAGAAGTCAATAAGTTATTATAACAATACAATAATTCTAATCCATCAGGTAATTCTGGTAATGATGTTAAATTTTTATTAGAATAGAATAGAAAGTCTATTTGTTCGAAGTGTTTAATATATTTCATATTATATGTTAAATTTTCTTGTCATAAAGACATCTGGATGATTTATTTCCAGCCAATAATTATATCCTTCTAAATCATTATATGGTAATTCATTTCCTGTGCAATGCAAATAAGTCACAGTAACAGGTAGTATAGGAAGTTCTGATAATTGATTATCATCGCACATAAGATATTTTAATGTATCAGGCAATTTTGGTAGTTCTGATAATTGATTATCTCCACAGTATATACTAATTATGCTATTAGGTAACGTTGGTAATTCTTTCAAATAATTACTTGAGCAATCTAAATATTCTAATGTATCAGGAAGTTTAGGTAACTTAGTTAATTTCTTATTATGATAATTCAAAGATGTTTTATTATAATTTATCTTTTCAAAGTGTTTAATATATTTCATATGTTAAATTTGTTTGAATTTTGTAATATGTTAAATTCTTCAAGAGGCATAATTATAAATGTAAACATATTATTATATTCTCTATCAATATTAGGTATTTTACTTTCTGTTTCTTCTAATGTATATAATGTAATTGGTAGATTTTCATCATCGATATAACGGAAAGAAGACATTGTGGATTTTTCATCGTTAACATTAACAGCCAATCCGTGTTCACCATATGTTACTATTACGTATTTATCATTATCATTTTCGAATTGTTTAATATATTTCATATGTTAAATTTGTTTGCATCAATTTTCATTTTAAACATTTCGATTTCTTCTGGTGTCATTAGTCTTAGAAATTCTTCACAGTCATATATCCCTTCATATAGTCCATTTACTCCTTTTAAGCAATAAGCGTATTCATAAGTATTAGTATAATATACTATGTCATGTATACTACCATATCTATTTGTTTTATTTGATATAACATAATCGTTTATTTTAAATTTGCTATTACTATAATCTATAGTTTCGAAGTGTTTAATATATTTCATGTAGTTATATATTAAAATTTATTTACCGAACATTACTGTGGTGACTTCTATTTTTTAACATACTTTAACTATAATATATTTGGTAGTCTCAATTAAAAGCGTTATCTTTGTATTGATAACATGGACGTAGGATCATGGAGCCCGAGAGCGGGGCAATACGTAACAGTTAATATATATGTTTAAATGTTATCACATTAACTGTTTTAACCTATTGGATTTAAACTTGTTAAGGATTTAACTCTTCACAAATGTGAATCACTCTCATTATCAAATAGTTACAGTGATATACAGTAATTATACAGGTTTAACGCATAAATATAGATGTTAATGTTGCATAGAAAATGCATATGCATTTTAACGATTAAGTATTTGATAATGAGATGATTAGTTATTTCATTAACTCAAGTCCAATAATTTACATTATGATCAATACTAATTTCCTGCTATAAATGTTAAGGATTTAATGTTCATTAAGTTAACATTAAGTAAGTTAAAAAGTTTTAACATTTACGTAATGCCCCGCGTTGGAGAATATACTCCAGGCATCACACTGTCAATCACAATACAAAGATAACGCTTTCGATTCAATCTACCAAGTTAATAATAAACAAAGATTGTTAAATTTAACATATCACCACAGTAATGTTCGGTAAATAATTTTTAATATATACAAGCATGAAATATATTAAGAAGTTTGAAAAAAAACCGTTAAAGAGCAAATTTAAAAAAGGAGATTATGTTGTAGTAATTCGCGGATCAAATAAAAAAGGAGTAATATATAATGTAGAATATGATAGTGGATTTAAATGTATAACATATGATTTTGAAGATGGTAATAATCATTTTAACATAGAAGAAAATTTAAGACTAATGACGCCAGAAGAAATTGAAGAATATAAAATGAGTAAGGCTATTACTAAATTTAATATATAACTACATGAAATATATTAATACGTTTGGAGAAGCTGATACCAGTGATAGTAAATTTAAAGTGGGTGATTATGTTTCTATAATTAAAAGATATAGAAAAGGAATTGTATCTGTTGTATTTTTTTCTACTATACAACACTGCATGAAATATAAATTAGAAGGTATTGATAATATATATTTCAGAGAAGAAGAAGTAAGACTATTGACTCCTCACGAAATTGAAATGTTTAAGATGAGCAAATTCACTAATAAATTTAACATATAAAAAGAAGGACATTTAGTTCTTCTTTTTTTTTACTTGGACGACGTGTCCAAGTATATGTCCAAGTATATATTTGCACATTTCAATAATTATTACTATCTTTACAGATTAAATATTATATCATGACAAAAGAAGAATTAACTGAATGGTTCTGGAACAAATTTAACTCATGTTATCCTGTAACACATGATTATTACCCTGATAGGATATTTTATTATTATGATGAAAAATATATCAGAAAAATAAAATTATGTAAATTAAATAATCAAGAAACATTTTCACCTAATAAGGTTCAAGGTAAATGTTTATTTGATCAGGATTTAAACAATAAATATTTATGGTGCGATTACGATGAAATTTGGAATTTTTTTAGAAATAATTATATAAATAACTATTATGATATACAATTACTTATAAAGGATATCCTGTCTAATACAAACAAATTAAATTTATATACACCAAACAATAATTTCTACGACAGTCATGATTTACTGTCTAATACAAACAAATTAAATGTATATACACCTGACAATTGCATATTACAGGAGAAGATACGACTGTCTGATACAAACAAATTAAATGTATATACACCTGAATTTGCAACAGACATAACAGTAAATTTACTGTTTGATACATCCAAATTAAATATTATACTATGACAAAAGATGAATTAACTAAATGGTTTTGGAATAAATTTAACTCATGCTATCCAGTAAAGCATGATGATTACACTGATAGAATATTCTGGGTTTATGATGAAAAATTTGTAAGAAAAATGAAATTGTGTAAATTGAATAATCAAAATGTCACTTTACCGAATAAGGTACAAGGTATATGTTTGTTTGATCAGGATTTAAAAACTGAATATTTATGGTGTGATTACGATGAAATTTGGACATTTTTTAAACAAAATTATAAAGATAACTATGATGATATACAATCACTTATAAAGGATATACTGTCTGATACTACAAAATTATATGTATATACACCGAATTGGGAACTTTCATTTAATAAGAAAAAACTGTCTGATACTACAAAATTATATGTATATACACCCATCCCGCGAAACTTTGTATCAACTGATCGACTGTCTGATACTACAAAATTATATGTATATACACCTAATAGGCACGGGTCATTACTTTCACATGTACTGTCTGATACTACAAAATTAAATGTATATACACCTACTTGGGAGTCTTCCTCAACAGTAAACAAACTGTCTGATACAACAAAATTAAATGTATATACACCAGACTGGAGACTACAGTTCCCATTGATATTCCTGCCTGATACAAACAAATTAAATGTATATACACCTGAGGTGAGACAGGGGTTTTCACGTAGAATACTGTCCGATACAAACAAATTAAATGTATATACACCTAATGCATTTGTTGATACGCTTTATCCTGTACAGTCTGATACAACCAAATTAAATGTATATACACCCAATTTCTGTAGATTCAACAGAAACAAGTTACTTTCTGATACAACCAAATTAAATATTATAATATGACAAAAGATAAATTAACTGATTGGTTCTGGAACAAATTTAACTCATGCTATCCAGTAACACATGATGATTACACTGATAGAATATTTTATTATTATGATGAACAATTCATAAGAAAAATTAAATTGGGTAAGTTAGATAATCAAGTAATAACGTTACCTAATAATGTCAAAGGTGAATGCTTGTTTGAACAGGATTTAAAAAATGAGTATTTGTGGTGTGATAATGAAGAAATTTGGTCATTTTTTAAACAGAATTATAGTGATAAGTATAATGATATACAATTACTTATTAAGGAAATACTTTCTGATACTACAAAATTAAATGTATATACACCTGTCATGCAACTTTGCTTCGCTGATTCTAAACTTTCTGATACTACAAAATTAAATGTATATACACCAATAAATGAAACCTTTGACAACGAATGGCAACTATCTGATACTACAAAATTAAATGTATATACACCGATGGTCGCATCTGTTACCTGTGTGGTGAGACTGTATGATACAACCAAATTAAATGTATATACACCTCAAAAACAATTCGGTTATGCTCCATCACTACGGTCTGACACTACAAAATTAAATCCATATGGAAAAAGAAGAATTAACTAAATGGTTTATTGATAAATTTAATTCATGTTATCCTGTTGCTCATGATAATTATCCAGATAGTATATTTTGGTTTCATGATGAACTATATACTCGTAAAATGAAATTGTGTAAATTAAGTAATCAAAAAATAACGTTACCAAATAAAATTTCAGGTGAGTGTTTATTTGAGCAGGATTTTAACAGTAAATATTTATGGTGTGATTATAACGAAATTTGGTCATTTTTTGAAAAAAATGATATATATAACTATGATAAAATACAATCAAGTATAAAGGATATCCTATCAGATACTACAAAATTTAGTGTGTTTACACCTAGATGTTATACAAAAGGAGAAATACAATGTCGACTATCAGATACTACTAAATTGAGTGTATATACACCTCAAATTCAAATTAATTCCGTTCTTCGTCCACTATCAGACACTACAAAATTGAGTATATTTACACCCAGAATTGACTTTCATTAATAAATCATAAAACTATCAAATTAAAGATATATGAATAAAGAAGAATTAACTAACTGGTTTATTGATAAATTAAACTCATGTTATCCTGTTACTTATGATGATTGCCCAGAACATATATTTTGGTTTTATGATGAAAAATATAATAGAAAACTTAAATTATATAAGTTAAATAATCAAGAAATAACTTCACCGAATAAGGTTCAAGGTAAATGCTGGTTTGACCAGGATTTAAATAGTAAATATTTATGGTGTGATTATATAGAAATTTGGACATTTTTTGAAAATAATTATATAGATAATTACAATAATATACAAACACTTATAAAGCATATTCTATATGATACTATTAAATTAAATGTATATGAAGTATATTCCTGTTCTGATTTCAGTCTGTATGATACAACCAAATTAAATGTATATACACCAATATGTTATTTTAGACGTATGTCCATGTTACTGTCTGATACAACTAAATTAAATATTATATCATGAAAAAAGAAGAATTAAGTGAATGGTTTTGTAATAAATTTAATTCATGTTATCCTGTTACTCGTGTTGATTATCCTAATAGAATATTTTGGATTCATAATGAACAATTAATAAGAAAACTTAAATTGTGTAAGTTAAATAATCAAGAAATAACGTTACCTAATAATGTTAAAGGTAAATGCTTATTTAGTCAGGATATAAAAAATAAATATTTATGGTGTGACTATAAAGAGATTTGGTCATTTTTTGAAAAGAATTATATAGATAACTATAATGAAATACAATCCATTATAAAGAATATACTATCAGATAACACCAAATTGAGTGTATACACACCTGCTAATACAATTGGAAGTGTTTTTAATAAACTATCAGATAACACCAAATTGAGTGTATACACACCAGGTAATGGCTGGGATATACATCATCCAAATACTTTATGATAATACAAAATTAAATAATAATATATTTTTAATATATGAAAAATGTGAACCAATTCAGTTCACATTTTTTATTTAATTTTGATTAATCTTTTTCTTATAATTATCAGAAAATATCTCAGATAATTTACTTAAAATGTCACCCAACTTCTCAGCATCCTCATCATTCAAAGTCGAATATATCTCATCAACTTCTTCTAACCTACCTTCAGAAGTTAAATTCATTATATGCCCTATCACACGTCTTAATTTAGGTGACATTGATAATAATTCAGAACTAGTATCAGCATCAATCTCATCATCAGTAGTTCCAACATTTAATAATTCCTTAGGTACATTATTTGCAGCATCATCCGTGTAATTATTAAACTCATTCATTTTTAATATATGTTTCATATTGTTTACCTTTTTTTATTATATATAAATTCTATATGTTAAATTTATTTGTGTTAATTATTAATTCTAAATATTCTTTATCTTTACTCCAATATAGTATTGATCCATTATTCATAAATATAACAGATTTACCATCAATTATATCATTAACTATATTTCTAGGTATATTATCATATGTTACTCTGTAAGGATAAGTTGAACTTTGACTATTATCAAACCCAATAATCTGACCTATTTTATTAAAAACGAAAGCCTCTTCTGGCGCAATAGAACCCGAACAAATGACATAGTCTCCTATTTGTGGAGAATCATCATTCTTTTCATTCTTTTCATATAGTTTAAAATCTGTTATCATACTTCTATATATTAAAAAAGATATATTATTTTAAGATTGTTACAATTGTAAAAATTTACTATCTTTTTCAGAATTATTGTTTCCTAATTCTATATTAATAAAATGTTAAAATATACTATAAATTATTATGTTACAATAACTTAATAAATGTTTAATTATTATAAAATCGTTAATACATATTTATCAGTTAAATAAACGTTAAATGTTACTATTATTGTACATTTTTAACTTTGTAAATCTTTATACTTAAATCATAATTATCTATAACACTTGTTAAAATTTAAAACACTGAGTATCAAAGACTTACAGATTTAGCTAAAGGTCTGAGTATTAGGTGATTACGTTCAATTACAGAGACATTATCTTAGATCATTTATTTTTCCATTGACCACCGTTAGTGGTCAATGTTTTCATTTTCACTATTTTATGTGACCACCATTAATTTATATGTAAAAATGCAACATTTTTAGAAATTTTAGCAAGTATTTCATCAAATTTGATGTCCCCACGTATAAATTTAGCATGTTTTTTCCATGTTTTTTTCTTATTTTTATAATGTGCACACGTTATATTTGAATTAGTTTTGTGTCCACGTTATTTTTGTGTGTATATAGTTGGTTATCAAATGATTGTAATCATTTTAAATGATTTTTACAATTTAGTACATAAAAACTTCGGTGAGGGAGAAAGTGAGTTTTTTTATACATTTTGCATTATTAAAAATAAATTTAAATGATGATATATTTTTTATATAAAGAATTTTTATTATCTTTGTAGATAAAGAATTTTAATATGGAAAAAGAAGAATTAACTGATTGGTTTATTGATAAATTTAGCTCATGCTATCCAGTTAAGCATGATGATTATTCAGATTGTATATTTTGGTATTACGATGAATCAGTTGTAAGGAGATATAAATTATGTAAGTTAAATAAACAAGAAATAACTTTACCAAATAAAATAACGGGGCAATGTTTATTCTATCAGGATTTAAAAAATAAAATTTTATGGTGTGACTATAAAGAGATTTGGTCATTTTTTGAAAAGAATTATATAGATAACTATGATAAAATACAATCATTTATAAAGGATATCCTGTCTGATACCACCAAATTAAATGTATATTCACCTATCCCGCAGTACTTTCAATCCATTTTCCAACTGTCTGACACTACCAAATTAAATGTATATTCACCTAGTTTATTATATAGCAAGTTAATTCCTAAACTGTCTGATACCACCAAATTAAATGTATATTCGCCAACGTACACCACGACTTACATGAAGCATGAACTGTCTGACATCACCAAATTAAATGTATATTCGTCACAAAGTGTTAGACTTCAAAACAAGGAAAAACTGTCTGGTACAACTAAATTAAAAATATATGAATAAAGAAGAATTAACTGATTGGTTCTGGAACAAATTTAGCTCATGCTATCCAGTTAAGCATGATGATTATCCAGATAGTATATTATGGATATATGATGAAAAATTTACACGTAAACTTAAATTATGTAAGTTAAATAAACAAGAAATAACGTTACCTAATAAGGTTAACGGAAAATGTTTATTCGATCAGGATTTAAAAAGTAAATATTTGTGGTGTGATAATACAGAAATTTGGGCATTTTTCAAACAGAATTATAGTGAAGACTATAATGAAATACAGTCACTTATAAAGGATATACTGTCTGACACTACCAAATTAAATGTATACACACCTTATGTTGACACTGCAATAAGTAATTTAATACTGTCTGACACTACCAAATTAAATGTATACACACCCCTGCATCAGGTAAAAGTACATATAGAGATACTGTCTGACACTACCAAATTAAATGTATACACACCGAATACATTTTTCCTCGATCCCCGTCCAGTACTGTCTGATACTACCAAATTAAATGTATATTATAATAACACAGATGTTTTTAAACCATTTTAACTAAACTATCAGATAACAGAATTGTATATATTATATATTATTGGTATTATCTTATTAAAATTAAAATTAAAAGTATATGAATGATCCAGATGTAGGTGATTATGTTATATGTTATATGTGATTATGTAGTCAATGAAGATGAAATAGATTTCATATCTAATAATTTTGGTAAGGTAATATCAATACATAAAGATGTATATCATATTTTATACTTTTATAATGGTGTAAAAAGGTATTATTGTTTTTTAACAGATATAACGCATCATTCTAAAAGTTTAGAATCGATAGAGTTATTATTACATTCAGGTAAGTTCAACATATAGTTTAGAATATTAAAACTTCCGTCAGGGAGAAAGTAACATTTGTGGTCACATTTGTTATTTTATTATATTATATTTTTAGTTGTATTATTGGATATTATTGGTAGTTGTCTTTAGTTATGTTGGGCTCAATTTTTGTTGTATTAGAATTAATATATAGTTACATGAAATATATAAAGAGGTTTGAGAGTATAGTTACAAAATTAAATTACAGTCATAAACGATTAAAATATTTAGATAATTTACCTTCTACATTAATAGAGCTTGATTGTAGTTATAATGATTTAGAATCATTACCAGAGTTATCAAATGGTTTAACATTTTTGGGTTGTTCTCATAATGAATTAGAATCATTACCTGCTTTACCTAAATCTATATCAGTAATAATGTGTGATAATAATGGAATAGTTTCATTACCAGAGTTACCTATAGTATTAAGATTTTTAAATTGTACACAAAATAAATTAGTATCATTGTCTGAGTTACCGAATGGTTTAACATTTTTGGGTTGTTATCATAATGAATTAGAATCATTGCCTGCTTTACCTGGTACATTAAAAACTTTATATTGTTCTAATAATAATTTGCTTGAGTTACCTAAGTTACCACATGGTTTAGAACATTTATCTTGTAGTGATAATAATTTGAGTGAGTTGCCTATTTTACCAGAGTCATTAATATATTTAAGTTGTTCTGGTAATAATTTACCTTATGAAGATTTAGATAGTTACAATAAGTGGTTAGAGATAAATCATCCTATTACATTTAACAGTAGAAAATTTAACATATAATTAAAAAAGTTATTATGATGTATATAAAGAGATTTGAGAAGGCATCACCAAGGTTTAGTATTACTTATGCTCAATTAACAGAGTTACCAGAGTTATATGATGGTATATTACAATTAGATTGCAACAACAATTATTTAACTGAGTTACCAGAGTTACCTAAGATGTTAAAGGAATTAGATATTTCTAATGAAGTAAAAGGATGTATCTAAGCATAAGGAGTCAAATCTTAAAAGATTTCCGAATGAAAGTATGTATTATTACAATAACAATAGGATAGTTACATTACCTAAGTTACCTAGTACGTTAATAGATTTGAATTGTAGGAATAATGAATTAACATCTTTACCTACTTTACCTGATGGATTAGAGATGTTATTTTGCAGTAACAATAATTTGACGTCATTGTCAGATTTACCTAAGTATTTAACATGTTTAGATATTTCTGGAAATAATATAAGTGAGTTGCCTATATTACCTAATACATTAGAATATTTTGATTGTTCTAATACTGATTTAAGTGAGTTACCTGATTTACCTGATTCATTACAGGAATTAGATTGTAAGGGTAATGGATTACCTTATAATAATATACTTGAGTATTTAAATTGGTTTGCTAAGACATATCCAGAGAAGGTATCTGGTAAAAAATACAACATATAGATAAAAACTTAGGTAAGGGAGAAAGTAACATTTGTGGTCACATTTGTTATTTTTTTTATATTATGGTTGGATTGAGTGATATTATTGGTAGTCGTCTTTTGTTAAGTTGGCTTGAGTTTTTGACATTTATTAAATAATATATAGTTATATGAAATACATAAAGAAGTTTGAGGTTAATAAATATGAACCAGTAGTTGGTGATATTGTAATGTACGAATACCCCACTATGTATAAGAATGGTAAATGGATATATGAAAATATAATTGGTCAAATTAAGCAGATTCTTTTGCGTAAATACTTATTAGGTGATATAAATAATAATGGTAAATGTATATATGAAAATTGGGTTAGCAGGTCAGATATATCAAGATTAGCAAAGCCTAAAGAAATTGAAATGTATTTATTAAAAATACAAGCTGATAAATTTAACTTATAGATTGAAACGTTAGTAATGGATAAAGTATCATATGTGGTCACATTTGTTACTTTTTGTTTTTTATAGATTTATTGTTTGGTATGTTTGAAGTAGTCTTTAGTTTTGCTGGCTTCATTTTTTGACATTTATTAAATAATATATAGTTACATGAAGTATATAAAGAAATTTGAGAGTACATTAGTATCTATAAATTTAAACAGAAAAGGACTAAAAAAGTTACCTATATTATCAAGCACATTAAAAGATCTATATTGTTTTGGTAATGAATTAGTATCATTACCTGAGCTACCTGATAGATTGGAGTCATTAGGTTGTTCTTGGAATAAATTAACATCATTACCTGAGCTAACTGATACATTAGTATCTTTAAAATGTAGTGATAACAATTTAACTGAGTTACCAGAGTTACCAGAGTTACCAGAATCATTAGAATTTTTAGATTGTGATAATAATTATATTAAAAAACTTCCATTGTTACATGATAAATTATTATGTTTATATTGTAAGAATAATGATTTAAATGAATTACCTATATTACCAGAAGGATTAATTGAGTTATACTGTTCTGGTAATAATTTACCTTATGAAGATTTAAATGGTTACAACGAATGGCTTAATGATAAATATCCTGAAGTTATAGATTCAAGAAAATTTAACTTATAAATATGAAATATATAAAAAGATTTGAGGGTACAGTAACAGCGTTAAATTACATTAATCAAGGATTAACTAAATTACCAGCTTTACCTGATACATTAGTATCGTTGACTTGTTTTAATAATCATTTATTATCATTTCCTAAGCTACCTGATACATTAATGAGATTAAATTGTGATATTAATAGTTTAAGAGAGTTACCAGAGTTGCCTATAAACTTAACATTTTTAACATGTGATAATAATAGATTAACATTATTACCAGAGTTACCTGATTCTATTACAAATTTATCGTGTAACAAAAATAGATTAAAAAAATTACCTAAATTACCAAGTTCTTTGATTACTTTGTTTTGTTCAAATAATAAATTAACTGATATCCCTGTGTTACCTGATGGAATTTTAAAATTGTCTTGTATCAACAACAAATTAACATCACTACCAATATTACCAGATTCTTTAGAATATTTATCTTGTTGGAATAATGAGTTAACAGAGTTACCTATATTACCTGAAAGTTTAGAATATTTAAATTGTGGAGGTAATGATTTACCTTATACTGATTTAAAAGAGTATAAAGAATGGCTAGCTATAAATCATCCTGAGGTTATTAATTCAAGAAAATTCAACATATGAAATATATAAAGAAAGTTGAAAGGATAAATATTAATAAGCCAAAGGTTGGTGATTATGTAATATTACATTATCCTCATAGTATAATAGAAGATTTTAATAATTTTTGTTCAAAAAACATTGGTAAGATTGTTGAGTTTAAAAGTGATTATTGCGTTAGTGATAGGTATGCTATACAATTTGATACATCAGTTCCTAGTATTTTTTTTAATAGTTTAAGAAATTTGTATACTAATTGTATACGTACACACAGAGGTTCTATAAAATATTGTAGTCCTAATAGAGAGGAATTAGAATTGATTATAAGCACAAACAAATTTAACATATGAAGTATATAAATAAATTTGAAATGAGTGAGGGTAAACCAAATGTAGGAGATTATGTCATTTGTAGTGGTGATAATTGTTTTAATTCAGAATATAAAACTTTTATTGCAAATCATATTGGTCAAATACTAAAAATTGTAGAATTATATATGGAGATAGATTATATAGATCCTGATGATGACAATAATACATATACATATTGTGGAATTAGTTCATCTGATATATTATATTGTAGTAAAGACAAGGAAGAATTGGAACAGATTTTAATATCAAATAAATTTAACATATGAAATATATAAAGAGGTTTGAAAATTCATTAGAATCTATTATAACTACTATAAATTATTCTAATAGTAGGTTTTATAAATTACCAAAGTTACCAAAGACTTTAATATCATTAGATTGTGTTGGTAATAATTTAATATCATTACCTAAATTACCTGATGGATTAGAAAATTTATATTGTAGTGGTAATGATTTAACATCTTTACCAAATTTACCTGACTCATTAAAAAAATTAACTTGCAATTTTAATAGTATAACTAAATTACCTAAATTTCCAATTACATTAATAGAATTACATTTTGCTGGTAACGGAATAATAAAGTTTCCAGATTTACCAGAAGGATTAGAACACTTAGATTGCTCTTCTAATAAAATAAGTCATATTACTAAGTTACCTAACTCATTAAAAAAATTATATTGTTATAAAAACAATTTAACTGAGTTACCTATTTTACCTTATACATTAGAATATTTATATTGTAATCATAATAATTTAGAAAAGTTACCTAAGTTACCTGGTACATTAAAAGAGTTATCTTGTGAAAATAATAATTTAGAAAAGTTACCTAAGTTACCTGGTGCATTAGAATATTTAATATGTTCCAACAACGAATTAACATCTCTACCAGAGTTGCCTGATGGCATACAGTTATTAGATTGTCGCAATAACAACTTGATTGAGTTACCAGATTTACCTGACTCATTAAAAAAATTAACTTGTGACGGAAATAATTTACCTTATGATGATTTGGATGGTTATAAATATTTCAAAAAATATCCAGAGAAATATGCAGCAAAAAAATTCAACTTATGAAATATATAAAGAGATTTGAGAATATTGTAACATCTTTAACTTACAGTGATCAAGGATTAACTGTATTACCAGAATTACCAACTGAATTAACTTATTTAGAATGTAATGATAATAAATTACGTGAATTACCGATATTACCAAATGGATTAACTTATTTAGAATGTTCTCATAATAATTTAACTGAATTGACTATATTACCGATTTCAATGAAATCATTATATTGTTCATATAACGGTTTAGATGAATTGCCTATTTTGCCAGAAGGTTTAATATATTTAGAATGTTCTCATAATAATTTAACTGAATTGCCTATTTTACCAGAAAGTTTAAAATATTTAGAATGTTCTTATAATAATAAATTACCATATAATAATTTAGATCAATACAAGAAATGGTTTGCTATAACTTATCCAGAGATAGTTAATTCAAGAAAATTTAACTTATAACTTATATGTTTAGTCAGGTAGAAAATAACAAATGTGTTCACATTTGTTATTTTTTTTGTTTTTTTGTTTGGATATATTTAGAATTATTTTTCGTGTATAATATTTAATATATAGTTTTATGAGACATATAAAGAAATTTGAGATGAATCATGACAAACCAGAAAAAGGTGATTATGTTATTTGTGGTGGCTTATATATTGGAGATCAAGATAATCCAATACTTTTAGAATTAGTATCTAATTATATTGGTAAGATAAAAGCAGTTTCTAATTACTATAAAGTAGAATATAGTAATGGTGAAATCACAAAACCTTATTATACTTACTTAGATGATATAAAATATTATAGCAAGGATATGGAAGATTTGATGTTAATCTTACGGACAAATAAATTCAATCTATAAACATGAAGATAAATATATTTTGATAGATTTAATGAAAGTGTTCATGAAGATGAGAACAGTTCATATACATATGATAGTATTAGTTTATCTGATATTAAATTTTTTAGTAAGGATAAGAAAGAATTGGAACAGATTTTAACAGCAAATAAATTTAACTTATAAGCATGAAATATATAAAGAAATTTGAGAAGAAAGAAGAACAAAAAATATTTATAATTGACAAGACTAATAATAAATTTCAGTTATTTTTAGATGATATATTAGTTTCTGAGACTGAATATAGAATAGAAAAACCAGACAAATGGTTTAAGGAAGAGTACGTTACTATATTTAATTTAAGGACTATTAATAGATTCAAGAGAAAAGGATATGCTAAATACTTATTAAAACAGATGTTTGATTATATTAAAAATGATCTTAAAATTGATATTATAACATTACTGGTATTTAAGAATAATGAAGGTGCTGTTAAATTATATTTAGGTTGTGGATTTGAAAAATTTCAAGATTCTGATAAAATGGATAAAGATAATACAGATGATAAGGATTCATGTTTTATATTAATAAAGAAACTAAAATCATTAAATATTTAAAGACTTTTGAAAAGATTAGTGAAAATATAGATTTTAATAAAATTTATGTTTATTCTCATAAAGGTTTCAAAGCTATTGGTAAGATAGAACTGTCTGATGTTTTATATGATAAATATGCTTTTTATGAATTTTATGTTAATTATTCTAATAGTACACGTAAATAAAAATATAGGTTTTTAATTTCAACATTTTCAGTGATAATGACGTTATTTTATTATCAAAGAATACTATAAAGACTATATTGACAGAAGCAACAGAATAAGAAGTTAAAAAATATGAATTATCAGAAATCACAAAAAAATTTAATATATGAAATACATAAAGAGATTTGAGAAGATAGTAACAGCATTAGATTACTCTAAACAATATTTAACTGAGTTACCTGAGTTATCTAATAAATTAGAATATTTATATTGTAGTCAAAATTATTTGAACGAGTTACCTAAGTTACCTAATTCTTTAATAACTTTATATTGCAATAATAATTATTTGTTATCATTACCTGATTTACCTAAAAAATTAGAATATTTACATTGTAATAATAATAAATTAACTTATTTACCTAAGTTACCTAACACACTAAAAATATTAGATTGTTCAAATAACAATTTGACATCTTTACACAATTTGCCAGAATCATTAACAGCATTGTTATGCAGTGGTAATAATTTACCTTATAATAATTTAGAAGAGTATAAGGAATGGAAAGAATATCCAGAAAAATTTTCAGCTAAAAAATTTAACATATAAATATGAAATACCTAAAGAAATTTGAACATACAGTAACAAAATTAGATTATTCTAATAGTCATTTAACTGAGCTACCTGAGTTACCTGATACATTAGAGTATTTGAATTGTTCTTATAACAAATTAACTGAGCTACCTAAATTACCTGATACATTACAAGAACTGTATTGTTACAGTAATTTTTTAACAGAGTTACCTATATTACCTGGATCATTACAATATTTATCTTGTAGTGATAATAAGTTAACTGAACTACCATTATTACCAGATTCATTGGTGTTTTTAAGTTGTGAAGGTAATAATTTGCCATACAACAATTTGACTGAATATAAGAAATGGTTAAAGAGAAATCATCCAGAGGTAATAAATGCAAAAAAATTTAACATATAATTATGAAGTATATAAAAAAATTTGAAAATATAGTAACATCATTAGTTCTTTCTGATACTAGTTTATATAAACTACCTGAATTACCAACTACATTAACAAGTTTAGATTGTTCTAATAATTATTTAACTAATATAAATGGATTACCAAGCACATTAGAATATTTAGAATGTTTTTATAATAATTTAAGTAGTTTACCTGAATTGCCAGGTGATTTAAATCATTTGAATTGCTCAAGAAATAAAATAGATGAATTACCTGAATTACCTGATAGACTGTATTATTTAAATTGTAGTAATAATAATTTAACTGAGTTACCAGAGTTACCTTCTAAATTGGAGATATTTAGTTGCTATAATAATAATATATCTAAGATGCCTAATCTACCATATTCTTTGATTTCATTGTATTGTGATAATAATAATTTAACTGAGTTACCATTATTACCTTATAATTTAAGAGATTTGAGTTGTAAAGGAAATAATTTACCATATGATAATTTATATGAATATAAGAAATGGTTATCTGATAAATATCCAGAGATAGATTCAGCTAAAAAATTTAACATATAAACATGAAATATTTAAAAAGATTTGAGAGTATAGTAACAAAATTGGATTTTAGAAATGAAAAATTAACTGAGTTGCCTGAGTTACCATCAACATTAAAACAGTTGAGTTGTGCAAATAATAGTATACAATCATTACCTAAATTGCCCAGTGCATTACAATATTTAGATTGTACAAGAAACAAATTAGTATCATTACCTAAATTACCAGAATCATTAGAATCATTGTATTGTTATAATAATTATTTAATTGAATTACCTAAATTACCAGAATCATTACTTGTCTTATCATGCTCAGACAACGAATTAACTAAGTTACCTTATTTACATGAAGGATTAAAAGAATTATATTGTCAGAGTAATAAATTAAGGGAGTTACCTATTTTACCAGAATCTTTAATATCATTGTTATGTATTGGTAATAATTTACCTTATGAAAATTTGGAAGAGTATAAGAAATGGTTTATTATAAATCATCCAGAAGTTGTTAACTCTAAAAAATTTAATATTTAATTTTCATATTTGAAAATTATTTAGTATCTTTGTGCTCATATAATATTAAAGAATTTGATAATATGCGTACAACTTTGGATTTCTATAACAAAAAATTAAAAACATTATCTATTTTACCAGATGGTAACATTGATGAATTATATTGTTCGAATAATCAATTATCTTCTTTGCCTGAGTTACCTTCATCATTAGGAAGATTATACTGTAGTAAAAACATATTAACTAAATTACCAAAATTACCAAACTCAATAGATTTTATAAATTGTTCTAAAAATAATTTAACAAATTTACCTAAATTACCAAATTCATTAGAATCATTGATATGTCATAAGAATATATTGGAGGAGTTACCTGAACTACCAGAAACATTAACATTTTTGTCATGTTCTGATAATAATTTAAAAAAATTACCTGAATTACCTAATAGTTTACATGATTTAGATTGTAGTATAAATGAATTATCTAAATTACCTAAATTACCTAACACATTAATAACATTAGATTGTCATTATAACAATTTAACTGAATTACCTGAGTTACCTAATGACTTAAATGAGATTATTTGTTATGAAAATGAGTTAACTCATTTACCTGAATTACCTAGTAAATTAGAATATTTAGATTGTCGTAATAATAAGTTAAGTAAATTACCTGAGTTACCAATATTATTGATTCAATTTGATTGTAGTAATAACAATTTGACTGAATTGCCTTTATTTTTACCAGAGTCGTTGAAAATATTAATTTGTCATAATAACAAATTACCATATAACAATTTGACTGAATACAATGAATGGTTATCTATAAATCATTCTGAATTATTTAATTCAAAAAAGTTCAACTTATGACAGCATATTCATCAAAAAATAATATAGAATATAATAAGCCAAAAGTCGGTGATTATGTAACTTGTTCATATATTTTTGTATTTTCTTCAACCCAAATTTCAAACCAAGAATTTATTCATAATAGAATTGGTAAAATAATAAAAGATAATTGGAGTGTTAGATATCCTTATGCAGTATCATATGATGACATACCAGATGGTATATGGGTATCTGCTATTAATGATATAAAAGTTATGATAATTGGATATCCAGAAATAGTATATTTTTCAAGTGATATAGATGATGTAGAAAGATTCATAGAAACAAAAAAGTTCAACTTATAAGTTGAACTTTTTTGTTTCTATTTTTATTTATATTTTTATAACTCAGTGTTCCAGTGTTTAATTACAAATCAAATTAGATACAACATTAAAATATATGAAAGTTCAGTAAACACGATTGAAGTTGTTATCAGTAAATTACCTAATGTTGTTTTTATATAATAGTTTTTAATTATTTGTATACCAGGCTTTAATAAAAAAATAAATAAAAGTTCCAATTGAAAGTATAGAAAAAATTAGAATGTTTATACTCACAAACATTGTAGATAATGTTTATAAATTATAAACATTATCAAGAATAGACACAAATGGACTACCATTCACTACAATATAAATTAAATCAAATAAAATTGTGATGACAACCAATATCTTCATGACTAATTTAATTAATTTCATAATATAATTTTAAGTGTTAATGAATAAATGCCATATATAATGCGAACAGAATAATATATGCAACGACTGACCATCTAATAGCATATTTAAGAATTTCTTTGTTATGTATTTTCATAATGGATTTTGTTATAATAATTGCTCTACAAAGATAATATCTTTTTTTGTAATTCATAGTTATTATATGTTAAATTTTGTTGAATTTAATATAGCTTCTAAATCTTTTTTGTTTTTAGACCAGTGAATTATTTCATGTTTATATGCACTGAATCTTAGTTTTTTTAGATCTTTTGGATTATATATTGAATCATATTGTCCTTTTTCTTGTTCCTTGTCAAACAATATAACAAAGTAATTAGAAAACATACTATCAAAATATCCTATTGAATTGTTAATAATATCTTTATTTTCATGAGTTTCTTCTGTGTGACATATAACATAATCGCCAACATGTGGAATATCCTTAAAGGAACCAAATTTTTTCAATATTTTCATATGTTAAATTTTTTAGATATCACTTTTTCTGGATATGTTTTAGAAAACCATAATTTATATTCTTCTAAATTACCATAAGGTAATAGATTACCTTGACAAAATAACTCTATTAAAGAATCTGGTAAATCAGGTAATTGAACCAAATTATTATTTCTGCAATATAAATAATGTAATTTTTCAGGTATTTTTGAAAATCTACATATATTATTATCATCACAAGAAATTATTTTCAATGAATCAGGTAAATCTGGAAAATCATTTAATTTATTTTCATAACATATTAATGCTTCTAATGATTTTGGTAAATCAGGTAATTTAGTCAACTTGTTATAAGCACAATTTAAATATTCTAATGAATCTGGTAAATTTGGTAAATATATCAATTTATTACCTGAACAATTCAAAGTCTTTAATGTATCAGGCAATTCAGGTAGCTTTTTTAATCCTTCTGCAGAACAATTCAATATTGTTTTTGTTTGTTCAAATTTTTTAACGTGTTTCATTCTGTTATATATTAAGAATAACATTCTTATTTTTTTCTTAATAGGAAATAAATTTGTATATTTGCAACAAATATAGTAAAAAAATATGGATAACGAAAATTTGAGTGAATGGTTTTTGGATAAAATAAAATCTTGTTATGCTGTTTCAAATAGTAAACTTCATAATCACATTTATTTATTTTATGATAATCAGTATAATAGATGCAAAAAGTTGAGTATTATTAAAGGAAATAATATATCAGTTATACCTAACATTCACAATGGCATATTTTTATTTGATATTGACACTAAATATGATATTATATATTGTAATTATATTAATATTTGGTGCTATATTAAAGAAAAATTGAAATATTCAACTGATATTGAGACACTAAAATTTATACAAAATTCATTTAGTAGAACAAAAATGAGAGAATATACTATTACATATTTAGTTGATTATACTATTTTAAATTATGATGATTTAAAATTAACGTATTTGAATACCAGTAATTTATTAAAATAAGTTAGTGATATATCAGTTAAAAATTATGGTATTTTAAATTAAATATATAATCACATGAAAGTATTAAAGTTCTATGAACGTTTAAATGAAAATACTCCAGAGGTTGGTGATTATGTCATAGTTGACAGACAAAAAGAATATAGAGGAGATAACGATATTTATAGTTTCACTTCTAATAATATTGGTAAAATTTTTAGTTATGGTGATAATATTAATTACCCATATAGTGTTGAATTTAGTGATATACCTTATAATATAAAAAATAATTTTTATGAGAATAGAAGAAATTATAGAGATTATGAAATATTATATTGTAGCAAGGATAAAGAAGAACTATATAAAATATTACAAGCAAAAAAATTCAATTTATGAAACACATAAAGGACTTTCAAATTTCATATAGCATTGAACAGTTAATGACTATTATATCACAATCAAGTAAGAGAGATTCTATTAAAAGTGTCATAGATTCGTTTGATGATGTAAACATACTTAGTAAGTTTGGAAATACTCCTCTAATAATGGCAGTATCATACCAATTAGTAACTATAATAAAAGAATTACTTGAACATGGTGCTGATACTAATATACCAAACAACAGTCCAATATATCCAATATCATTAGCAGCAAAAGGAAATCGTGAAAGTTGCATTGAAATAATAAAAATTCTAACAGATGCTGGAGCATCTTGGTCAGTAAATGATAAAGATAATAAATATATGTTTGATTATTTAAATTCAGATAATTCAATGAAGTTAAAGAATTTATATCCAGATAAACACAAAGAATATATACTATATAAAAATACAGATAAGTTTAATATATGAAAAATATAAAGGAATATAGAGATTATACTCAACAGAACTATGGTATATATCACAAAAGGTATGAATGCTCAGATATTGAACTGTTTAATGATTTGAATAAATTAGATTATTTAAATGTAGATTATACTATTTATTTTAATTATAATGGAATAGTAATCGTATATGTTTTATTTGATAACCTAAAACACACAGATGTAAAAACTCAGAATACGATATTTGATATGAAATATAGCTATAATTCAGACACGAATAAGATGTATCTCGGATTGAACATAGAAGAGATAGAAAAAGAGCTATCAGATAAGCATGATCATTTTACTTGTATATCATCAGACAACATTTCAAAAATAGAACATCTTAAACTATTAATGAAAGCAAACAAATTTAACATATAATAATGAAAGTCATAAAGTTTTATGAATCAATAGATAAAGACGAACCACTAATTGGAGATTATGTTATATGTGAAATAAATATAAATACTCCAGTATATAATTACATAAACAGTCATGTTTCAAAGTTAATTAAAATATATACATATGCTAACATACAGGAGTTTTATGTTATTCAGTATGATGAAGTTCCTGATAATATAAGAAATCAATTTATAAAAATTCACAAAAATGAAAAATTTGTTTATACATATGAGACTGGTAGAACTGGTATAAAATATTGGAGCAAAGACAAGAAAAAATTGGAACTTATTCTAAAAACTGATAAATTCAATATATGAAACACGTTAAAACATTTGAAGGAAGAAACAATTATCATTTTTTTTATAATTTCAACAGTAGTTATAATTTAAAAGAAATATACAACATAGTTGATAAGTTAGAAGAAAAAAATATAGATTATAAAATCTTTCAAGTTGATGATAATAATTTTATGTTTTATTTTATAACGAGTAGCAATTATTTATACAATTATTATTCAAGAAAATTTAATTATGAAATAAGTGATAAAGAATTACCTAATTATAAAACTATAAATAAAGAATATTTAGAAAGAATTTTATCAGCAAATAAATTTAATATATGAAATACTTAAAAAAATTTGAATTGAATATAAATATACCTGAGATTGGTGATTATATAATTATGGATTGTAATAACAGTATTGGCAATAAATTTAATGCTATTTTTTATTTTTTGAATAATAATATTGGAAAAGTTGTTGGATATGGAAATGCATATGGAGGAAAAGGGATTAAAATTAAATATTTTAATATTCCAAAAAATCTAAATTCTAATTTTAATCCTGATCATATAAAGATTTTTTCAATAGATGATGTTTTATCATTTGGTAAAAACAAAGATGTTGTTGAAGAAGATTCTAAAATAAAACGTAATGCAAAAAAATTTAATATATGAAACACATAAAAAAGTTTGAAAATACATATTCTAAATATCCAGATATTTGGATGAATGAATATGTTATTTGTAAAAGAAAAGGATATAAGGACACATTTGATTATTGCATCGGAGAAGTAGTTAATATCATAGAAGGACCAACTGGCTTTTTCACATATGAAGTACAGATAGGAGATGCTAATGATAATCAACTATATAGTAGAGATGAGATTTTATTTCATTCTAATGATTTAGAACAGCTAAAAAATAATAAAGATACACTATTAAATTCTAACAAATTCAACATATAAATATGAATATACAAAAATTTAGTGAGAACACCATAGATGACAAACCTAATCATGTAATTTATTATTATGAAGTTCGTTATACTAATAAAAATATTATTCGCAAATTAACTGACATTTTAAATATTTTGAAATTTGTAGAATTGAATAGTATACCATATGATATTAAATTTGATGTTGATTTCAAAACATATTTTATATATTTTTATCCTAAAAATATATCAGATGAAAAAATACTAATAAAAAATTATTTTAATTGGTATTCATGGCAGAGTACAGTCGATAGATTTAGAACAACATTAGTTAATAGTTTCGATGATGTCATAGTACATAAAGAAGATATTGAAATGATATTAAGTACAAATAAATTTAATATATAAATATGAAGATTAACAGATTCAATGAAAATAATAACAATTTCAAATTATATTTCAAAACATATAAATGTGATGAAAATGGATTTCAGATATTACAAGAAGATATTAAAGACTTAATAAATTCTGGATTTCTATTGTATGATTTATATTATAAAGAAGGTATTGATACAACATGGAATTTCATAATATATTCATATATAAATGATCTTGAAAATGTTTTTAATAATTCACACAAATTTCGATTTGTAACAGATTTTAAGGATTTAAGAGAACTTAGAAATTGGTCGTTTCATTCAAAATTTAAAAAAATAGCTAAGGAAGATATTGAATCAATTTATCTTTCAACAATATCAAATAAATTCAACATATAAACATGAACATAAAAAAATTTAATGAGAGTTTAAATGATGGAGAGATAGAGATTGGTGATTATGTTATATGTGATGATAGTTTGCTCAATAGTAATAATAATTTTAAAAAAATAAACGATTTTATATCATCATCTATAGGTAAGTATGTTGAATATGAAATTAACATAAGTGAAAAATGTCCTTATACTATTAAATATTATAATATACCACAAGAATTAAATGATTATTTTTATATTGAAGGTAGAATAAGAATGAAGTTTAGTGATATAAAATATTGGTCAAAGGATAAAAAAGAGTTAGAAATAATTCTTAATTCAAATAAATTTAATATATAAACATGAATATTGAAAGATTCAATGAAAGTTCAATAAATAAAAAAAAGATTGAAATAGGAGATTATGTAATATGTGATGCATATGACGTAGATAATTACAAATTTAATGACTTCAACAAACTTGTCAATACACATGTTGGTAGATTAATGGACATAACAAATAATGAAAAACGTGATGATAAATATGTTGTACAATTTGATGATATACCTGAATCATTAAGAAATGGATTTATGTTAAAAGAATACCCATCTGCTATCAGATTCATTAGAGATGAAATAATATATTCATCAAAGGATAAATCTAAATTAGAAGCAGTATTATTAGTAAACAAATTTAACATATAATTATGAAGATAGAAAGATTTAATGAAAAATTTAATGTTGGTACACCAGAAAAAGGAGACTACGTTATTTGTAATAGCGTATCATCCAGTGAGACTTCACTTAATGATTTCATATGCTATAATGTCGGAATTATTTTAGATATAAGAACGAAAGAAATAGTTAAATATCCTTATATGATAAAATATGAGGATTTACCTGAATATTTAGTTAATTATTCAAAAAATTATGATTACAATACTATACCTTTCAAAGAAGATGAAATATTATATTGGTCTAAAAATAAAGAAGAATTAGAAAATATATTATTCACTAATAAATTTAATTTGTAATTATGAAAATAGAAAGATTTAATGAGGGTCGAAATAGGCATTTTGACATTTACATGCAATCATATAATGTAGATAGTGAAGAAGATGCTCAAGTATTAAATAGGGATTTGACAGACTTAGATAAGCACAAAATAAAATATTATATGTTTTCAAGAAATAATTCATTTGATGTAATTTTATATTTCAAAAGAACAACAGTTGAAATATTAAATTCACTAGAAGGCTATTACAATAATTCATCATGTGCGAATATAGATGAAGTGAAAGAACATCTATTATCTACTGACTATAAAATAATAAAAAAAGAAGATATAGAAAATTTAAAATTTATAATACAAGCAAACAAATTTAACATATAATGAAGATATTTAGATTCAATGAGAAATTAATGAATAATAAAAAAGATTATCCAATGGTTGGAGAATATATATTAGCTAACGACGAATCAGGTTCACAGAAAGCAAAAGATTTCGTAAACAACAACATAGGATTATGCACAGGATTTCATAGAGGTGATAGTTTCCCTTTTGAAGTTGAATATGAAAATTTAACACCTTATATAGAACAATTTTTCAATAAAAATAAAACTAATTTCAACAGAAAAGAAATATTATATTGGTCAGATAATAAAGAAGAGTTAGAAGCTATATTACAAGCAAAAAAATTCAACTTATAATTATGAAAATAGAAAGATTTAATGATAACACAAAAAAATGAATAGTCATGAATTAATGATTTAAATGTTAAATTTTTTAGCATTAACTACTTCAGGATGATTTAGCTCTAACCATTCATTATATCCTTCTAAATCATGATACGGTAAATTATTACCATCACAGTATAATGTGTGTATAGAATCGGGTAATATAGGAAGTTGTTCTAATTTATTATTTCCACATGACAGAACAGTTAGGTTATCTGGTAATTTAGGTAACTTAGTTAACTTATTATCACCACAATATAATCTATCTAAAGACTCAGGTAAATTAGGCAACTCTGTTAATTTATTATTAGAGCAAGATATAATTTTTAAATTTGATGGTAATTTTGATATTGATGTAATTTTATTAGTATAACAATATATTTTTATTAATGATTCTGGTAATTCTGGTAATTTAATTATTTTGTTGCATGAGCAATCTATATATTCAATAGAATTTGGTAAAATAGGTAATCTAGTTAATTTATTATTCCAGCATTCTAATTTTTTCAGTCTTCTTGATAATTTAGGTATGGTGGTTAAATTATCAGAAGAGCAATTTAATTCTGTCATTTGACTTTCAAAATGTTTTATATATTTCATATTAAATATTAAATTTATTTGTTGATAATATTGTTTCTAATTTAGATATATCTATACTATAATGTTTTATTTCATCACGGTACACTTTAATTCCTAATTCCTTTTTGTTTTTTTCATTATAATGACTAAGACTATCTGGTAAATGATTATAAATTATTGAAAAATCGAAATCATTGTTGACTTTTGATGATATTATTCCAATATTATTTTTCATAAATTCTTTAAGTTCAGAATGTTCATTGTGATCACCTGCAGGTATATCACATAACACATAATCTCCAACTTCTGGAGTATTATTAAAATTGAACATTTTTAAATGCTTCATATGTTAAATTTATTTGTTGCTAATATTGCTATCAATTTATCTTTATCTACACTATAATGTTTAATTTCATCAATACTAAATTTCAATCCTCTTCCATTTTTTGATTCATAACCAAACATTGAATCAAGATTTTCAGGTAAATTATTGTACATTATAACATAATCATTCTCATCGAAATATTTTGGTATTAAAATTACTAACCCTATATTTTTTATAACAAATTCTTTAAGTTCTTTAAATTCATCAAATTGACCAGGACTAATGTCACATATTACATAATCTCCCACATCTGGACGATCATAGCTTTCATAAATTTTTAAATGTTTCATAAGTTGAATTTTTTTGCATCTCTATTCATTTTAAATTTTTTTGCGTTTGGTTCAGGAGCAGGTTTTAAATAATCTATAAAAGAGAAATCATCATCATCTCCATCAAGAGTATCAATATAAGCTTCATCACCTTCTATTCTTGTTATTTCACCTATACTATAATTTATTCTATCTATTATTTCAACGATATCACCAACTTTAAGTCCTTTCCAATTTTCAAATTATTTTAAATGTTTCATATGCTATATATAATTTTTATAACAATAAAAATATTTATGATATAAAGTTAATAATTTATAATATTATACCTATATATTTGGTATAATTTGGATTAATAATTATTTTTGTGTTCAATTTATAAACTAAATTATAGAATATATGAAAAAAGGAACTTTTTTTAGCTACAAGTGATTCATCAGAAGAAAATTCTAATTTTACCAAATCAATTTTAAATGGTTTGATTATCAATAAAGAAAATATCAAGAAGATTTCTAATAAAATTTTATCATTAGAATTTAGTGAACAATTAACTGTAATTAACGATATTATAAATAATTATTATACTTTATATAACAACTCTGAAAATAAAATGATTGGAGATTTTTTAATTCAGAAGTCATTCTCAATTCATAGAAGAATTTTAACTGATATTTTTTTTGATGATAAACTTGATAAATTAAGTTATAATGAATTAATCAAATCACATGAAAAAAATCACAACATAATAATTGACACAAGTGAAATTTAAATTAATATATTTATGACATAAATAAACAGAACCTATGATTAATTTCATAGGTTCTTTTTTTACGAAATATAATTTAAATATATAGTATCATATGAAAACTTATAAAGTATTTAATGAATCCAATTTTAAACCACGTTCTTATCATTCTGATAATATAACGCAATCTGATTCTATATTTAATGATGATATATTATTAAATAACATTCTTGAAAAAATAGAAATTATTGAAAAAACAAGTATAGATTATATTATATATTATCTTGATTCTAAAAGTGGATCATTCGTGAGAATTAATTTTTTTCCTGACAATAAGGAAAAAATACAAACATCTAAACACATACAAAATTCATATTTCACTGGTTATATTTCAAAGGAACAAGTTATTGAATCACGTAAAAATATCGATTGGAAAAGAACAACTAAAGATGAATTAATATATGCATTGAGAGCAAAAAAATTCAATATATAGAAATGAAGCATGTAAAAAAATATGAAAGTATTAATGAAAAAGAGATAGAAATTGGCGATTATGTAATATGTGAATATGGTACAAATAGCGCAGTAAGTGAATTCACTAGCCATAATATTGGAATATTAATTAAAATTGATATTAATGAGAGATATCCATATTATGTAAAATATGAAAATATACCTGATGTTAGAAAAATATTAGATGAAACCATAGGAACCAAAAGAAACTTGCTAATTTTTAATAAAACTGAAATTTTATATTGGAGTGAAGATAGAATTGATTTGGAGCCAATAGTAATTACAAAAAAATTCAATATATAGAATGAAGATAGAAAGATTTAATGAAAAAACTAAATATTTTTGTGATATTTATAATATGGCATATTTTGGAACTAAATTATTATATCCTGATTGTGAAATATTGGATTCTAACAATATTGAATATTTGATAATTTATAACTCTGAATCATTTGATGATAGAATTGATTTTGAATTATTTGTATTTTGTCATAATAGTAAAGGTACTAGAATAGTAGAAGATGAAATTCTATTGTCATATCTCAATACATTACATAGTAAAAATGATTTAAAAGAATTTAAATCTGAATTGAAAGAAGAACATGGGTTAAATATCATAAAAATAGAAGATATACAATTATTAATATCATCTAAAAAATTCAACATATAAATGAAAACATACAAACAATTTAATGAGAATGATAATAATATTCATACATATTATAGTATGTATAATGATAATCCTGATGATTTTGTTGAAAATAAATTAGATGATTTAACATCAGATATATTATCATTAGAAAGACATAAAATAGATTACGTTATTTTTTATTTTAATCAAAAATTTAATTATTTTAGAATATACGCATTCACTAATTATGAATTAAATGCTACAATTCCAAGCTTTATGAACAGCAAACACGAAACAAAAAAAGTAGTAATAGAACAAAGATTAAGTGTAGGTTATAAATTGATAAATAAAGATGATGTTGAATTAATAATTCAATCAAACAAATTTAACTTATAATATGAAGATAAACAAATTTAATGAGAGTATAAATATAGGTATAATATACTGGAAAACATACAATTCAAAAGATAATTCATACTTAGTAAAATTATTAGAAGATATTGATTTTTTAAACAAATCAAATATAGTATATCAATTTTTTTATCAAGATTACGATAATTGGTATTTATATGCATTTCCACAAAATTCAAAATTACTTAATAATTGTGATTATCTGATATCTGTATATACTAGTATAAAAGATTGTTTTGATGATATGATAAACCATAATTATAAAAAAATAGATATAGAGAAGATTATTTTAATTCACAATACAAATAAATTTAACTTGTAATATGACAATAAATAAATTTAATGATAACACGGAATTAATTGATTTATATTATAGAAATTATAATTCTAAAGATGGTTCTTGGTATATAAACATATCTAATGATATTAAATCATTAGAAAAATTTGATATTAAATATAAAATATATTATAATGAACAACTTAGATGGTATTTATATGCTGTTAGTAATAATTATGATTTATCAGATATTTATAGATTTGATATTTCAACTTATGTTAATTTGGTAGATTGTCATGACGTTATGACAAATAACGGATTTAAAGTTGTAGATAAAGATAAAATTGAATTAATATACAACACAAATAAATTTAATTTATAATATGAAGATAAATAGATTTAATGAACACAATTCAGATATAGACACCAGGTATGATGCAGGTAAAATATATTATATGATATTTGATATTAACGAAGATGATTTATATGACACAATATCAAATAGGATATCAGAGTTAAATAAAAATTTAGTAAATTATGATATGTTTTATAAAAATAATAATACTGCTGCGTTCTTATTTATATATCCACATTGTACATTATATAATATGTTAAAATATGAATATATATTTTCAATAACAAAAAATAAGGAAGAAAACAGAGAAATATATTTGAATAATGGTTATAAAATAATAACAACAGAAGAAATACCGCTATTAGTTAGCACAAATAAATTTAACCTATAACATGAAAGTAAAAAGATTCAATGAAAACAAAGAAAAAATATACATATATTCTAAAATATATGGAGGTAAATATAATCCAATAGATGATATATTTAAAGATTTGAAACAATTTGATAACCATAATGTAATTTATAATATACTCTCAATAAAAAAAGATGATAGACTTATAGGAGTATATGCACAACTACCATACAATTTTGAACTGGAAAATATTCCTAGTGAATATAAATCTTCTGATGTTTATGATAACAAAATTGAGATGGAAGAAAAAAGAAAAGATATAAATAAAAACTCAATAAAAAAAGAGGATATAATACCACTAATTCAATCAGATAAATTTAACATATAACATGAAAATACTAAAATTCAATGAAAATGAGCAGAATATTTTTATATATTATAAGTTATATGGCGGACAATATGCCACAATAGATAATATTTTTAAAGATTTGAATAAATTTGATAAACTAAAAATAAAATATGACATTTTTTTAATTACTAATGATGGAGATAGAGTAGGAATTTTTTCTAGAGTTCCTGGAAATTTACCAACATTAAATATTCCGAGTGGTTATGCGCTATCAAATATATATGATACTATAGATAAGATTGAACTATTAAAAAAAGATAATGAAAAATTAGTAACAAAAGAAGATTTGAGAATTACCATAGATACAAACAAATTTAACATATGAAATATTTAAAAACATTTGAAAACAAGAAATATAATTATTACATTTACTCTAAGATATTTAATGATTATAGTGATGATATAATGAAAATTTCTGATATATTAGATGAAAATAATATAGAATATGATTTTTATATAATGTCTCAAAAAAATCATGATTATTTTATAATTTATGCATATTCTAAATTTTTATATTCTGACATTTTACATAATCATAATTTTCATTACTCTCCTAGTTTAACAGGAGCATATGGAAAAAATTCATTAGATAAAATTAGAAATGACATAAAAACTGGAAATTTTGATCCTGAAGGTAGTAGTTGGAATTATATTAGCAAAGAAGATTTATATTTTAAATTTGTAACTTATAAATTTAATCTATAGTATGTAAATTTTGTCCATGCTGAATAAAGTTAGAAATATCATTTTTATCTAATTTATCATATAGATGTTTAATCAATTGTAAACATTTTATAGCATTTTGTGATAATTGTTCAGGTGTTTTATTATCTCTCAAATTTTCATAATATTTCGATAATTCTTTAAATCCACCAGCATAATCAATATCTCCTTTTTTCATAGATAATGACACATTTTCAGATGATATACCAACAAAGAAAGAATATACATTATTCTTCTCAGTATATCGCATCATTTGAGTACCTTGTTTAATAACATCTATTGATTTGTTTTGTTGTTGTGCTTGAGCAGAGAAAGCTATTGACAATAATATAGTAGCTATCAACAATCCTTTCTTTCCATAATTTACAAATTTATTCCACCATTCAGAAACATTCTCATTTGATGAAAAAATATCATCTATAATATATTTTTCTGTTATTATATTAAAATCTTCAAACATTTTTAATCTATTCATAATATTATTTTATTTTAACTTTGTTTTTTAGTATATATTAAAAATATATGTTATCTTTGCATTTATAATTAAAATGTAAAACTAATAAAAAATTATTATGAGCCCAATTCCAACTATCATTTCAGCATTTGTTGTTCTATGTCTAGTCGTTTTTTATTTCATTAACATATACAACAGAAAAAAATCAAGAAAATAATAATTTTATTATTATTTAATTGTTTATTGAAAAATTATCCTTATATTTGCACTTTCACATTAATATATGAAAGATTTTTATCAACTAATCATTTCACAACTAAATTAAATATATTATGTCAGACATGACTGATGGCGAAACAAGTAGAGTACAAGAAACAAAAAAAGATTTAGTGAGTTATTTATATTACATTGATACTAAGAAAATTGAATCATATGTAAGGAAACGTAAAGTACAAAAACTATCAAAATTCTGGTTTATTAAAGCTATTTCAATTTATATTGAAAATGCTATATTTAATTTGTCAAAAAGAGATTATAATACTCTAACTGACAATCAAATATTAAATGGAGTTGAAATAAAAGAAATTGTAGAATATTTAAAAAATAAAAGAAGATGATGTACTACACAGGAGATAGGCAAGAGTTTTTTGACAAATACAATGAGTTGAAAAGGAATAATCCTAATCTGACATTGAAAGATTGTATGTCATCAGAAATGATAAATGATATAGATTTAGATAAATCAAATCTAATCAAAATATCAAAAGTTGATTATGATACCAAGAAATTCAATTATGATTCTTTGATTGAAAATAAAGAGTTATTTGAATTAGCGGAAGAAGAATTTGAATTTAGATATCCAAATTATTTGTTGGATTATGATTTTGAATTTGCTGAACAAAAATTTAAAACTGCAGTCATAAATTTTTTAAACGAAAGATTAATATCATTTGTTGATAATCCAAACTTCAACAAAACAATGACAGAAAAAGAATTACTTTTAGATGATACACTGATTGTAGTATACAAAGATCACAGAGAAGTTATAATTAATGATTATTTTTATTTTAAAATAAGATTAATTATAAAAGAGAACGAAGCTTGTTTATTAGATTATTAAAATTATCACTATGAAGTGGATGGATGATGATGGAGAAACTTATAATGATAAAAATTTTGATTATTATTTTTTGGAAAATTATGTAAAATCTAATTAGAAATTAAAATCTAAAGAAGAAATAGATACTGAGGCTTTAGATAATATTGATATTAAATTTATTGAAAGTTACTTGAGAAAGAAAAAATTAGAAATACTAAATAAAAAATAATTTACATAATGAGTTTTTTTAATAAAAAAAAGAAGAAAAATATGAATGACGAATACGATGATTCAAGAGCAAAATATACTAATGATAGCTATTATTCACCTTGGAATAATGATAGGAGCATTGATGATTTAATCAAAGAGATGTATGGTGATAGTTTTGATGATTATTTTAAAGAATTTCTAAATAATTCTCATCAATCAGAATTTCATTATCAAAGAGAAAGTCATAAAACATTTACTCCAAAAATCGATAATTCAATTGATAATTCATATAAACTGATGTCTTTAAATAAAGATGATGATGAAAAAACGATCAAAAAAAGATACAGGGAATTGTCAATGAAATGGCATCCTGATAAATTTCAAAATGATACTACTGAAAATCAGGGCATTGCAACCAGAAATTTCACTAAGTTGAATAATGCATATGAATTAATCAAAAAACATAAAAACTTCAATTAATGAAAACGTCAATAGAAGATGATACGTTATCTTATGAATCAGAAAAAAACTCAATTGAAAGAAGCAAACGTTTAGATTCATTGAAAAAAGATAATATTGAAAAGTTAGATGAATTTAATATTATGATATTAGATAATATGGCAATACACTTTATTGATAGATATCTAAGAAAAAGAAAACTTACAGAAATTAATAAAATCAAGTAATCATATCATTTAATTTCAAAAATATATGAGACTCATAACAAAACACAATAACTTACAAGAGTCATATCATAAATTACAAATAGATTTTTCTAAATCAGACATTGAAAATGCTGAGTTACGTAGATTAAACAAAGAGTTATCTAATATTTGTGCTAACGAGAAAAGTAATTATCAATATTTAAGAAACAAAATAATAGAGAATCCAGAAAGTATATTACACCACATTAAATTATCTAAGATTGAAAATTATGTTCGTAAGAGTAAACTTAAAAGGATTGAATCCAAATAATTTATGAATGCTAATGATTATAATGACTATAATACTTTAAATGATGATTTTAATATATTGAATTCTGAATTTAAATTATTAATGCGTGAATTTGATTCTATTAATCAAGAAAATTATAAATTAAGATATCAGATTGATAAATTTGATAACTTTTTTAATGATAAAGAATCAATGTTAGATAATATAGATTTTAGTATAATTGAAAGTTATGTTAGAAAAACAAAATTAAAAAGAATAAATGAAAAGTGATAAAGAATATTATGAATTAGAACGTCGTTATCTTAAATTATCAGATAAATTTGACAATATACATTCAGAATATATTAAAACGATGACATCATTAAATAATAATTATGAAGAAGCGTTAAGACAACACAATGAATCAAGAAATTCTTTTTATGAATTGACAAATAATCATAATAATTTACAATTTTATTATAATGAACTAAAAAAAGATTCTATTAATTCTAGATGGGTACTACCACAATTAGAAATTTCAGCCATAGAGAATTATCTAAGAAATCAAAAATTGTTGAGAATTAAAGATGAAAAAAAATAAAAAACGTACAAAAATAAAAAAATATTCACAAATAGACAAATATGATATTTTAGAGAAAAAACATAATGCTATGTTTCAAGACTTCATAAAAACATTACACGATTATGATAAAGTTGAAATTGAAAGGTTATCAAATGAACTTAACTGATATAAAAAAACATATTACTTCATAACATATTACTGTATACTATTAGTGTTAAAAATATTGAAATCTATTTAAGAAAAAAGAAATTAGAATATTTAGATTATGAAATATTATAACGTAGAAAATAAATTATTAAATAAAGATTATTTGGAAAAATATTACATATGTAATTGTAATAAAAAACCAAATAATAATACTCATATATTATCAATAAATTGCAAAAGAATGTGTGACAATTTTATAAGTAATGGAGAGGACGAAAAAGGCATTTGGATAGAATGTAAGCACTATAATTTAGAAATCAGAAAAGAAAAATTAAAAAGACTAAAAGAACATGACAGAAAGGCAAATGTATGATGCATCATTTCAAAGACCATCCAATTACTTTAAACTATCAACAGAAAGACAATGGTACATTGATAAAGAGTTAGGTATATTAGATTGGCTTGGTGATGATTTATCAGAAGATGATATCAAAAAATTCAAAAGTCATTATGACAATAATGAACAATTTTAAAAAATAATAGTTTTATTTGGATATCTCAAATAAAAATACTAACTTTGGTGATACACAAAATAAACAATAATATATGAATTTAGGTATCATAATTTTATGTGCGTTGTTTTTATTTTTTATAGTATTTGTGATAATATCTGATAAAGTATTTGATGTAATTGATATTATTTATCACGTTAATATTAAAATTAGCAGTTTTTTCAGTACAAGAAAAATGAAAAGAACACCATATTATAAAGAACAAAAAATCAAAAAAGAATTGAGTGTCAGTAAATATTTAGATAAGTTAAATATAAAAGACATAGAAGCTCATTTGAGATACTTTAAATTAGATGAAAAAACAGCAAATACACTGAATCAATTTAAAATATCAAAGATTGAAATTTATCTAAGAAGTAAAAAATTAAAAAAATTAAAATAAATGATGAATACAATTAGCATAATCATTATAATTCTTTGTTGTGTTTTATTCATCATTTCTATTGTTCTGATATTTGTGATATTATTTGAGTCAATTAACGATACTACAATTAGTATTAAATGTTTTTTTAGAAAAAGAAAAATTAAAAGAACACCAGAGTATAAAGAAAAAATGATAGAAAAAGAATTGAATATAAGTAAATTCTTAGATAAATATAGCATCAAAGATATTGAGACTATTTCTAATTTTGAGATGATAGATGAAAAAATTATATCAATAGTACATGGTTATACCAGTGATGAAATTAAAAAATATTTAAGAAAAAAGAAAATTCAAAAACTCAAATAAAATATATTATGAGTATAATTATAGGTGGTGGTATTATAATTTTTTTATGCTTATTAATGATTGTTTTATTAATAAAATTTGGCTATGAAAAATTAACTGATTTTGTTATACTATTTTTTTATGTTGTAATAGATATTATACCACATCTTTATAATAAATTTAAAATTAAAATAGAGCCTGAGTACAAAAATAAAAATAATAATATTGAATTGACTATAAGTAATAAATTAGACAAACTAAATATAAAAGATGTTGAATCAGTATTAAAATATTATAAATTAGATGATAAGGTTAAAGGGGTAACATTTGATATGAATCCAAAGGACATTGAAACATATTTAAGAAAAAAGAAAATTAAAAAACTAAAATAACATATGAAAGATAGCAGAAGATCAACAAAAAAATCTCATTGGTTATGTGCAGATTGTGGTAAAGATACATTCATTGAAAGTAAAGATTACTATATGGTGACTACTGAATTATGGGAAAAATATGGAGTAGGCGAAAAAATGTTATGTATTGGCTGCATGGAAGACAGATTAGGACATAAATTAACCAAAGAAGATATTACTGATTGTCCAGTCAATACATTGATGAATGAATACACAATCAAGATATTAAGCAATGAATAGAATAAAATGCAATGACTATTATATTATCAAAATTTGTTACTATGCTGATAAGTATTTAACACATAGATTTGATGATAAATATTATGATAAAGTCAGTAAAGATCCTGTTGTAATCAAACAGCATTGGGAAAGAGCAGGATTATATCATGATTTTAAATCAAAATATATTGAGCACTTAACAGGTAAACCCATTAAAGATTGGTTATTTGATTATATGTATGAACCATATGAGTGTGCATTTGAAGACATATACGAAAAATATGGTATAATATCTGCTGTATGTACAGAAGGATGGTATTATTATTATATACCAAAAACATTACCTGATATATTTGAATGGGTTAAAGATAATTTAGTAAGTCCTTACAAAGTAGTATCAAAAACTAAGTGGATACCGATGGTTCAATCTAATTTGAATTGGCACAGAACAGAAAGCATAGAATTTACTCAAAAAATGAAAGATGATTTTTCAGAATTAAAAAATATAAAAAGAACATAGATTATGAGAAAAGAAGGTTACTATTGGATAAATATAGGTAAAGAGTGGACTGTGGGCGAATATCATAATAAAGAATGGTATATGACAGGGTGTGAAGAAGTTTTACCCGAAAGATTTATAAAAGAAATTGATGAAACACAAATAGAAAGAAAAGAATAATGCATATACTTAGTTATAACTTAAGTGATTCAGATGATTCTGATATTTGGAGTAAATTATCAGATAGAGATAAAGTAATAAATTATTTTGATTGTCAATTTGGTAATGATATTACCTTGTTTAAAGTAATGTCATTTGATTTATTAGATGATTGGTGTGAATTCAATCACATTGATAAAGTATTTGTTAAAAAAACAATAAAAGATTATAAAAAATAAAACTATCTCAATTGATAGTTATATAGTTTCCTAGTATTAATTTAAAAAATTCAAAAAAGTAATTATGGGTTATGAAAACAAAAGAAGCGATTTAGTATTACCACAAGGAACATTTGTGTATATTCAAGATGGAGCTTCAGGTCAAGTAGCAGTAGCTGTTGGACCTTACAAAGAAAGTATTGGTGAAATTGACAGAGTTGTGACATTTGATGAAGAAACAAAAACATTTCTTCAAGCAGAAAACTTCACAGAAGCAATTCAAGTTTCACTATCAGCAGATGAAGGTCAATACATTGTATTGAGAAATCCAGCTGCGCCGAAAGATGGAGATCCGCTCTATCCAAACAAAGGGAAAAGTTCTTCTTTATCCCAATTAAAACTTGGTAGTAAAGTTAACATTCCTGGACCTGCAACATTTCCACTTTGGCCTCAGCAAATTGGTAGAGTATTATCTGGGCACAATTTGAAGTATAATGAATATCTTATTGTAAGAGTTTACAATGAAGATGAAGCAAAAAGTAACATTAGTAAATCTATCATTAAAACTACTGATGCAACTGACTCAGAAAATAAGAATGATAAGAAGCAGAAAACTGTTCAGTTAATCTCTACAGATGAATTAGTCACAGGCAAATTATTCGTAATTAAAGGCACCGATGTATCATTTTACATTCCACCTACTGGTATTGAAGTTGTCTCTGAAAATGCATTATTTGTTCGTAAAGCTGTAACATTAGAAAGATTAGAATATTGTATTCTATTAGATCAAAATGGTGCTAAACGTTACGTAAAAGGGCCGTCAGTTGTATTTCCAAAACCAACTGAAGAATTTCTTGAGCAAGAAGGTAAGAAAAAATTCAAAGCTGTTGAATTAAACAACAACATGGGAATTTATATCAAAGTTATTGCTGATTATGAAGAGGATGGCAAAAAATATCTTACAGGAGAAGAATTATTCATCACAGGCAAACAACAGAAAATTTACTTTCCTCGTGAGGAACATGCAGTTGTAAAATATGATGATAAAGTTATGCATTATGCTGTAGCAATCACAGGAGGTGAGGCTCGTTATGTACTCAACAAAGAATCAGGTGAAATTACTTTATACAAAGGACCAAAGATGTTCAATCCAGATCCAAGAACAGAAGTAATTGTTAAACGTGTATTGGATGAGCAAACTGTAAAATTATGGTTTCCAACTAGCACAGATGCTGTAGCTTACAATAAAACATTAGAAACTGAAATTGTTAATAGTGATTTGAGTGATCTTGGAGGAAGAAGTAATGCATACATATCTGATCGAAGTTTATCAAAAGGAACCAAAGCTTACGCATCAACTATGAACATAGCAGATGAAATGAGCAGAAAAAGTACATTTACTAAACCAAGGACATTGACAATGGACACCAAGTACGATGGCGCTGTAACAATGAATGTTTGGCCAGGATTTGCAATTCAAGTTGTTAAGAAAACTGGTGAACGTGAAGTAGTAATTGGTCCAAAAGTTAGATTACTTGAATTTGATGAAACTCTTGAAGTATTAGGATTATCAACAGGTAAACCTAAAACAGATCATGATTTATTCAAAACTGTTTATTTACAGACTACTAACAATATAGTATCTGATATTATTGAAGCTGAAACAAAAGATTTAGTTAATGTAACAATTAGATTATCTTATAGAGTAAACTTCACAGGAGATAACAAAAAATGGTTTAATGTAGGAAACTATGTTAAGTTATTAACTCAACATCTTCGTTCAATTGTTAGAAACAAAGTTAAGAAAGTCAATATTGAAGATTTCAATAATGATGCAGCAGACATTCTTCGTGATACTATTTTAGGTATAGCAGAAGAAGGTAAAAAAAGACCAGGTAAAACATTTGATGAAAATGGAATGCAGGTTTATGATATTGAAGTATTGAATGTTACCATTGGCGATAATGAAATTTCTTATTATTTGAAAGATTATCAGAAAGATGTTGTAAAACAGAACATGAATATCAATAAAATTAAAAAAGAATTAGAACTCACAAAAGAGTCAGAAGATATTAAACGTCAAATACTTAATGAATCTTTTGAAACAGAAAAAGTTCGTTTAGAAATCAATATCAAAAAAACAGACGCAACCAACTCACTTGAGTTATCTAATGCTAAGGCTAAAAAAGCCAAACAAATTGTGTTAGACGAAATTCGTAAGATGGAACTTGAAATCACAAAATTGAATGACCAACATGAAATTGATGTAGATAAAGAAAAATCTGAAATTCGCACTGCAGAATATGAAGCACAGATGAGCGCCATTCAGCCTAAATTGATAGAAGCTATGATTACACTCGGTGGTGTCAAAACTACAGAAATGCTTGCTAAAAATCTAAAAGAACAAGGTGGAAATTGGACTGACATATTCAGAAAAGGTGGAATTGAAGGATTATTAGAAACTGTCAAAGGAACAGAATTGGAATCAACAATGAAATCTTTAATGGTGAAAATAAAACCTGAAAATCCAGAGAATTAAATAACTAATTTATATTAAATAAAGTATTTAATCAATAAAAAATCTGTTATCATATTGTGATAACAGATTTTTTTATATACTTTTGTAATATAAATTAAAACTACAAACTTATGTTATGCTTAGCACATTTAAAAGTAACAAAATATTATTATGAATCTGATGAAAAACATTCAGAACAGTTTCATATTGTTGATGCAGAATCAGAAGATGAAGTTAAAACAAAAGTAAATAAATACTATGAATCAAAAGATGAGCCTTATTATGTATCACATTATGTTGAATTTGTAGATATAAACGAAGTAATTTCTTAATATAATACTATGAGGTATATACAACTAAGTCAATCTGTGATTGTAAAAGGTTTATAACATTTCAGAGACAATTCAATGAATTTGTCATTACTAGGATTACATTGACATGGAAATATAATATCAGAAGGATGCAGTCCAAATACATTAATAGTATTCAAAGGTGGAGAATTTTCTTTAACTAATTATGATGATCACATCATAAAATTAATATCAGAAGGATATATAATTGATTGTAATTATGATAAGGAATCATTTATGGAGAAAGTTAAATATTTAGTATCAATATCACCAGAGACATTAGATGATTAAGATGAATAAAAAAAGGGAGAAACAATTGTTCCTCCCTTTTTTTTGTTAAAATAGCTTTTCACCTTCTGTTAATATCTCAGCACTTTCAACAGTATGTACACCATATTCACCATATGGAACAAATCTATCAAATAAGCTAACTTGTTTTTGAGTTAATAACCCATTATCAACATACATATCAGTTGGTGTAGAGTCAGCATATTCTGATGTTACCCAGTTATGACTAAACTCATTCCAATTATTAACTTTATCTTCATTGAGTTTATTTCTACGTTTTATTAATTGCTCAATTACTGGCTTGATTAGTTCAAGTTCATTATCTGTTATTTCATTTTTTGAACTAATGTAGTCTCCATCATTAGTGTCAGCTTTAATATAAATATATTTCTTCATTTTTATTTATTTTTTAATAAGTCTTTCAATTTATTTTGTAATATTATTATCATTTTACTTGAGTATTTTTTCCAACACTCATCATATGTCATTATTTTATTACATCTTGTACAATTAGTAGAACAATTATCATCAATTTTACTAGCAACTTTATTATCAAAAAGTCTAATTAAATCTGGTGTATGTCCAAAAATTTTACATTTTATTTTCATTTTGTAATTGTTTTAATTTTTTATTTCTTTGTTCTTTTAGTGAAATAAATCTTGAAGCTAAATAAAGAAAGTCTATATTATTTATTGCAACGCATGTAAGTCCAGATTTAGTAACAGTATATACATCTGAATAATTCAAATAATATAAACTATTATTATTTCCTAATTCTAAATTATCTATACAAACTATTTTTTCTCCTATTTTGAACATATCAATTGTTTTAATTTTCTTGCTCTTTGTTCTTTTATTGATATAAATCTTGACGACTTAAAAAATATTTTTTTGCCATTATTTATACGTATATTATACGTATTGTCATTATAAAATTTAAAACTAGAAACTTCTTCTATTGTATATATACTATCACAATTCAGATTAGAATAAATTGTATCACCAGGAACAACACAAATGATTTTATCTCCTACTTTGAACATATTTTTTTCAATTTTTGTTTTCTATATTCAGATATTTGTATGAATCTTGTTGAACTATATGACATTTCTGAGCCAATCACGGCAATATAAATTTTTCCTATTTTTAATTCTTTTGCTCTATCATTATTGATACAAACTATTTTATCATTGTCATTAATTGTATAGTTAAAACCTATATTAATATAATTATGCATTTTCTAGTTTTATCAATTTTTGTTTTCTTTTATAATTTTCTAATGACATGAATCTATTAGATGGATAATAATAACAACTATTAATTCCATTTAAAAATAATTTATCAGTACAATATGTTGTTCTCTTGTGATTATGTATATCAAAAAAAAAACAAATAATTGTATATATTTTATTCTCTTTCAATTCTACAATTGTGATCATATCATTTTCATTACGACTAACATTATCAGCACAAACTACTTTATCACCAATTTTAAACATTTTTTAACTGATTAAGTTTATTTTTTCTATAATCAGATAATTTAACAAATCTATCAGGATAATATCTACCTCCAATTTTTTCATATAAATATACATTTTCAACAATTTCATCATATTTATCAATGTATGGAACATAATTAGATATAGTATAAATAGAGCCTTTTATTAGAGTGTTTGCGCATTTACCACGGTTATCAACACAGACTACTTTATCACCTATTTTTAATTTCTTACTATATTCTTTTAATGTCATAAATCTACTTGATTTGTAGATACAATTATCAATTTCTTCTACAAATAAATACTCATCATAGAAATCAATTTTTTTAGAATTGATTTTATCATAAAAAATACTAACAGTATAAATTTTATTTAATACTAAATTTTTTATTGATATATTATCTGTTTTAGTGTGACTAATAATATCAAAGCAAATCACTTTATCACCTACTTGCATTTATTTGTTTAATTTTATTTTTTCTATATTCAGATAATTTAATAAATTGATAATATCTCCACGTATAATCACTTTCTTCAACATAAATAGTATTATAATCTAAATTTAGGTGATCATCATATACTTTTCTTATTGTATAAATATTATATTTTTTCAACATATGACATTTATAGTAACCTTCTGATTTGATACAAATTACTTTATCTCCTTTTTTTAACATTCATCTAAAAGTTTAAGTTTTTTTGTTCTTTCCTCTTTTATATAATCAGGTATTGATAAAAATTTATAAGATTCCTGATTATATTCAATGTCACCAAGTTTAAAATATGTAATCTCATCATATAGATACACACTAGCAAGAATATCTAATATTTCATATTCTTTTCCAATAATTAATTGTTTACAAATTATTCTATCACTATCAAATGTTTTAATACAGACTACTTTATCTCCTACTTTTAGCATGTGACTATCTTATTTAATTTATCTCTTCTCACACTTTTTATATAGTCAGTTATTGATAAAAAATTATATGTCTCCCATTGATAATCACTACCAACAACTTTAATGTAGTCATAATCTATAAAATCTATTCCTTTATGAATATTTAATATTTCATAAATATCATAAATAATTAAGTCATATAAATTACCACCATCATCAAAATTACAAATACAGACTACTTTATCTCCTACTTTGAACATTTTCTAACTGTTTAAGTTTTTTATATCTTAAAATTATTAAAGATTCAAATCTATCAGTACCATACTCAACATTATATCCTATTTCACACAGTTTACAATAATGAAAGCCAGACTCAAGTATTGTGTATGTTTGACCTTTTTTTACATTAATTTCAATATTTGTAATAGAAATAAATTCTTTCTTACAAATAACTTTATCACCTACTTTGAACATTCTGTAACTGTTTAAGTTTATTGGTTCTAATTTTTCTTAATGATACAAATCTACTTGAATAATAAGACAAAAAAGTATCATCATCATAATAAATATATGTTACACCGTTATTAAGATCAGAGTAAACAACATAAGATTTATTTAGTTCTAACATTGAAGAACCATCAGCACAAACGCAAACTACTTTATCTCCTCTTTTGAACATATATTAAAAAATAGGATCTTCTGGTTCCAACAAACAACTAATATTGTTCTTCCACCATTTTGAAAATTTTGTGTCTGATTTTTTATCTACATAATGTGATATTACGAATATAGAAATCATACAAATTATTGATAAAATCCAGAAAGACAATAGTATAATTATAATTGTATTCATAGTTATTTTTGTTATTTTTGTTTAGATTTGTCTTTTTCTCTTAATTCATCCCAAGTATTTACTAAATCATTAACTAATTCCTTATCACCTGGACAATAAGAAACAAAAGTCTTTTTTACACAGGCTTCTACTTTCATCAACTTTTCGAAGTCATTATCACAAAGTTCAAATAATAGCTTAGTTTGATTCAAACTTCTATTACTTATACAACTTAACATTATCAATAATTCATCTGTATTCATATTATTTCTTATTTATATTTTCTAACTTTTTCTTTCTAACGTATGATTCAATAACACTCATATCAATACTATCCAGTTTATGCTCATCTGTTTCTTCAAAAGTAATATTTTTTTCATATTTCTTTTTATGAGTAAACTCCCAATTATCAAATACACCACTAAATAATTCTGATGGATCATTATTCATGATTACTTATTTTTATTAATTTTATTTAATTTCTTTCCTCTAATATATGCTTCAATTACCTTATCATCAATTCTATCAAGTATTTCTTTATCTGATAACACTCTAACCTTTTGAGATTCAGCATATGTATCATGATATGTGGTTTTTAATTTGTCTATACTAATTGTATCATATTTCATAATTATTTCATATTAGGTCTAAATGATGTTTTTTTATCAAATCCTTTTGATTCAATCTTTTGAACATTAGTCATAGTATCTACATGATCTTCTGCTATTGTTCTTTGATATGAAATCCAATCAGAAATCATTTTATATACTTCTTCAGGTGAAACGAATGAATTAAGATTCAAATCTTTTAATATACAATTTTTATAAAGGTTTTCATCTTTATCATCATCCTTTCTTAACAGTATTGGACAATTATACTTATCATTCATTTTTGTCATATCCTTTTTAATTATTAAATTAAAATGCTGATATGAATATCTATAACTACCTATTTTTATACTAATATAATCGTCTGGTTTAACATCATCTGAACGATTAAATCTATAATACCATTTAGAATGTTTTTCTACGTCAGCAAATTGTTTTAAATCTTCACCATAATATATTTTATCTCCTTTGTAATATGATTCAATTAGAAATCCACCAATATATAATCTCAATTTACCTTCATCAGGTAAATCATTACTTATCGACAAAGTACTAAATGTAGGCATAGTAAAATCTAATCTATTCAATACTATCAATGGATCTACTCCATAAATACCTGATAGAAAGTCATAAAAATCTTTAAACTTACTTATTATCCTCATTATATTTGTTTTTAATTATCCATTATTATAAGATGTAATAACATCATTATCTATTTCTAAATTTACTCTTTCAGGAATAAAATCACAAGTGACTATATAATACTCAGAGTCAGCTCTAACAACTCTATAATCGGTATAATTATCTTTTAATATTTTAATTCCTTCTTCTTGTGTTTTCCCTATAATTGTATCTATATTCATTTTATTTATTTTATTTATTTATTCATTTTCTATATATGTTATTAAAAATTTTTTACCTCCAAACTTTGTTTTGAAATATAATTTATCATCAATCATTCTTAAATCTTTTGCATCATCAGGTAATTTACTTTTTAATTCATCACTGATATTCAACACCTTTTTTTTCATTTACTTTAATTCTTTTTGTTTAGTTCTTAAAATGTAACCTTCAATATATTTAACATCAAAAGATTTAAAAACATCATACATATTTACAGAATCTTCATCATCGATTTCAGTATTATAATTATCTATATTATTTATTTTCAATAGTTTTATTTTTCTTAAATAAGATTCAATATCATTTAAATTATAATTATATAAATTCATAGTTTTTTTGATATCATTGATATAATCATCACAAGAAAAATGAGTCAATTGAAAATCTCTAACTGTAGTAGTATTATCACAACCCCAATAATTAAACCTAATTGTAATATCATCATCACAAATATCAATTATCTCAGCTTTTCTACTAATAGGAGTTAAGTACTCAACCCAAACCAATTCTCCAATATTATAATGATTTTCTGTGTACAATGTATTATTAATTTTCAATATCTTCCCAGTCAATATCATTTTCTGATATTGAATTATTAATTTCTTGATTTCTATATTTTGAGATGATTTCTTTCCAAGTTGGTCTTACTTTCCATATTCCAAGTATATCAATATAATCACTCCATTCATAATGTGATTCAACGCCAGAAACCTCTCTACAAACTGGGCAGTTTTTGACATTTTCATTTGTTATATAATCTATACGATTATCATTAATCCATTTAACATAATTAAATGATATTGCCATATCAGCAAAAAAGCTACCAAGATAAATAGAGAATATTGGTTTTGAAATATTAAATACATATTCACCATCAACTTTTTCTCTCACATATTCTTGAAATAGAACATAATCACCAAATTGTAATTTATTACAATTATCAGAAAATTTATTTAATTTTTTCATTATTTATTTATTAATTATTTTACTTGCACCTAATACTATGAATAACGCACTAATATAAATTAAAATAATATAAATTAAAGATATTGGTAATCCTATATTTTCAGATATAAATGATATTTTAAAAATAGCCATTATAGTTAAGAATATAATAATAGAAGCAGAAATACCAAAGTAAAAAACTGATTTCAGGTTTTTCATGATTTTTATTTGTTTATTAATCTACCAATTGCAACACCTAAGCACACACCAGATGCACAAATTAATAACGCTGATAATGTAGTGTTCAAATAAGTAATTGAAGTATTTACATTGAGATTTATAATAAACAATACAAAAAACAATATACACAACACGAATGGAAAAATAGATTTTTTCATATTTTATAATTTTATAATTTTATTTGAAACTAACTTCATTATAATGATTTACACACTTTTGAAACAATTCTGGATGAATTTTATATGCTGTTTGAATAGCGTCCATTTGCATTTCTGGCTTAGTATACCTTGCTGACGCCCAATCAAGATAAGCTTCATACAAATCTTCATCTGTCTTTATATTGTGGTGCCTTGCTACTCTTCTGTGTATTTTTGAAGCACTATAATCACCTAAAATAACAATGAGTAACATCTTTTCCAAATCATGTTTAATAACTCTTATCAATGAAACTTTTGTAGTTTCAGTCTTCCACAAATTAAAAATTGCTTTCTTATGCAAATAAACTCTTTTAGCTTCTTTAAATCTGTTCATGTATAATCAGTTTTAGATTACAAAGGTAATAAAAAAAGTAGAATTAAATGAATAATTCTACTTTTTTTATTGTTATATTATGTTAATTAATCAAATAAATTTTCAGATGTTAATTCTGATTCATCACCATTCTCAGATGCTACTAATCCATACTTAATTTGATTGTTATTTTTAGCTATATTCCAAGCTTCTTTTCTATAAACAAAATTACCTTTTGATGTCAAAAAACCTTGTTCTGTTCTGTTTGGCTTGTGAATTTTTCTAGATTCACAGTAAAGTTCAATTTTACTCAATATGTCATAACAATCATTGTGTCTTCTTCCACTAATAATAATACCATTAATATTAATAGCTGAACATAATATGTATTCTTTTTCTTCCATAAATTATTATAAAGTTCTATCAAGTAACATTCTCATATCATCTTGAGAATAAACATAACCATTAAATACTGTTCTTGTGCCACCATCTTTTTTTATTGATACTGACACATTTTCTTTCAGCTTATCACCAAAATATGTGCAAGTATGTCCTTCAGTGTTCCAATTAATAACAGTCATTCCTCTTGGAATTAAACTATTCACTTCACCATATTGACTATTTTCATCACCTTTTGAAAATTTAAAGCCAATTTCTTTTATGAAATCTTCTGTGAAAATTTTTAACATGATTTTATATTTTTAATTGTAATCTAATGATTCATTATTTGCACCAAGACTTACACAAAAATTTAGAAATTCATCACCATCTAATATTTTTTGTGTGTTTAACCACTTCATTATTTCTATTCTTATTAATTTTAACTCTTCAATAGGTTTTTTATCGAACCAAACGCCATAAGATGAGTCATCAATTGAATGAATTTGTGATTTCATTTGATATAATTTATCACCATTTTCATTTATTTCAAATTTTGCTCCGGTTGGGCACAATATCCTTATTGTAATAGGATTATAATCATGATTATATAAGTGACCAGATGTGTGCTCATTCACTTTTTTAACTGTGACAATTTCATCAACTAAAATAAAATCACCCTTTTTAGAAACCAACATTTCGCCTACATACCAAGTGTTTAGAAATTTACCAATATCTTCTTTTCTTAATTCGTAAACAGAATATAAATCTGAATCATTACGATAAGCAGGTGCATCTTCATATTTTTCATTTTCACCATAAGTAGGAAACTTCTTACTTTTAGATACATTGAACAATCCATAATTAGGATAGTTAATTTCAGATTTGATATTAATTATTGTAGTTTTATTTTTAATCATGATTAATCCATTTTATTGCTCCTGCACCAATTGTTAAACAATTTATCTAATGATGGATCATTTTTAAAAATAGTTTCAACACTAAGTACATCTATTACCATTTCTTGATAATATTTATACAAATACTTAAAATTATTTTTAATTTGAAGGTTAGTCATTCCAGTTTCTTTGCACCTATCAAAATATTTAATAAAAGGAGATTCTACTGTAAAGTAAGAATAATCATCAATCAGTATCATAATTTATATTTTTTATTTATTTATTTTTAGATTGAAAAATAACATACACTACGTTGTTTATCATCTGATATTCCTTTCACCAAAAGTCCTTCTTTAACAAGTATATTTGCTATATGTATCTCTTCTGTTGACATCAATTTTCTTAAAATTCCAAATTCATCAAGAGACAACAAACTATTTTTTATTTCTTCATTCATATCTTCATTAGATTAAACATAATCTCCCCAATAACTACTATAAAACAATCCATGTTTTTCAATTGGAACCAATTCATTTGTATTAGTTCTTGTGAAATCATCGTCATGTTCAGTTATATAATTTTCAATGAAACTATCAATTTCATCAATATTATTCATTTTTTCATCTGAATTTTTATACAAATTTAGAAATAAATCAAAAGATTCTAAACCTAAATCATTTTTCAACATCATTCTACCAAATGACAACAAAAAAACATCAGAAACTTCAGTCCAAAAATCTGTGTTCATTGAAGCATCTATAGGTAAATCATAAAAATCTTCAATATTATCAACACGTATATCCTTAATATTCATTTTTCTCATAAAATATTTTTAAATTAAAAATTACATATCATCACGTCCTCTACCATGTTCTCTTTCATATACTCTATCATTATAACTATCAACTTCATCATTAGTGAATCCATCTATGCTACTTGACCATCCATGTCCTTCTCTACCCCTTCTATCATAGGCTTCTTCATCAAAATCTGATGAACAATGATTATTTGAACTACTATGAGATGTTGAAGATGGTATTTCTTTAGATTTTTTATATTCATCAGAATTCCTTTCCATATTAATAATTATATTCCATTCCCAAACATATATACCCCTTGGCATACCTTCCATTGAATTTACATAATCTCTTACTTTCGGACTTTTAAATTTTATTCTACTTAGTTCATCTTTTGTTATAAACATAGTTTTATTATTAAATTGTTTTATTCTATTGCACTACAAAGATACTACATTATTCTTATACAATAATAAGATTGTTATAAAAAACAGTTTATTTAAGGTTATTTAATATAAATAATAATTGAGATTTAAATTTGAATATTTTTAGTATAAAAGTTTGGTAAATATAAAAATTAGTAGTATTTTTGCTAATTATTATAATCAGACTAAAATATTATACATGTATCATATCACATTTTATATACTATCAATAATTTATATATTTGGATTACTAGTCACTCCAAGTATATTGCTATATCTAACTGAACCAGAAAAACACTATAATTTTTCAAATTTTATTGATATAAAGAAGTCAGAGGATCATTATAGAGCATTTTTTATGCTTTCAAATTTTTTATGCTTCTTATTTTTAAATAAAATTCGTGAGCATAGAAAAATAGATTATTATAAAAATTCAATTATACATTTAGATTTTTTTGAATTTGAAAAATTGAATTCTGAAATTAAAAAGGATTATATTAGAATGATTAGATATTTAAAATTAAAAAAAATAAAATGATACAATTAACATTTCTATTGTTTCTGATGCTATATCTAACTAGTTTTACATATCTACCTTATATATTAGACGAAAAAACAAAGCCGAAAAACAATAAATCTCGGATAATAGAGACTAAATATAATTTACTATTTTGTTTTGCTAATGTTTTTTGCTTTTTATTTTTAGATAAAATAAGGAAAAGCAGGAAAGTCACATTATATAAAAACAGAATTTTAAATTATGATCAATGTTTTGTACGTACATTTGGATTTGAACAATTATCTAATGAAAGCAAATCAGATTACCTTAAAATGAAGAGATATTTAAAACTAAAAGAATTAAATGGAAAGTTGTAAATACGGTCATCACAGAGTTCACACAAAGGAGAGATATTTGGAGAGATTCAATCATATTTTATCTGATGATGATTACAATGAATTATGTTCTTTATCATCAAAAGAAAATGCAATAAGAATATCAACTAATAAATATAGAAGTGTTATTTTGTTCAAAGAAAAATATATTTGGTGCATATTCAACAGACATAATAATATTATCACATTATATCCTTTAGGCAAAAAAGATATATTATCATACATTAATGATAAAATAGACTATTCAAATATAAGTTTAATATACAAAGAAAGAAATGACAGAAAAAAACTACTTAAAAAAACTAAGAAGCTTACTTCATCAAGTGAGTCTTAATATTTATCCTGATCAAGAAGAAAAAACTTACACAGACATAATTAAAAAATATGCTCTAATTTGGATAAAAATAAAAGAAGAAAACGGAGGATCAACACAAGTAAGGTATCGCAATAGTGATGCTTATATTGATTTATATAATCTTATAAGACGATATAATACAAGTGAAGAAGTTATAAAACGTATTTACAACGAAGAGCTAATTAAAATATACTTACATAGAAAAAATGACAGCAAACAAGAACCTATAGTAAGACGTGACAATAAAGGAGTACGCATGGGTAATGGATACGGAGGCAACAAAAATATGACTAGATATCCTAAAAAGAATCGTCCTTTGCATGTATGGAAGAAATTTTATGAAATGTTTCCAAGAGAAGCTGAATTAGATAACTGGAATGGAAAAACATCAACAAAAATGAAATAATGACTGAATATTATAACAAATATCTCACTAACATATCAGAGTCAGAAACTTATATATCTGAAGTTTCTATTGTCAATACTAATAATATTTATATTTCATCATTTGTTGCATTTGTAGAATACATAGAAGACAACAAATGGAAAAAAGGCATATTTAACATGACAGACGAATTAAAAGAAATATACTTTCAATATAAAAAAAATTCAAAGTATATCAACAAACGAATAAAAAATATACAAATTTCAAGACATTATTATTCTTATATTAAAATTATTAAAGATAAAAAAAATCCTCAATTAGAAGGACAAATAATGATATTTAAATATGGAAACAAAATCTGTAATATTATTAATAATTATGTGATTTATAATCATTTAAGTAGTGTAAACCACACATTTATGATACAAGTAGCAAAAAAGTCAGGATTTCCAGATTTTAATATTAGTTTCACAAACAATGAGCAGAAATTTGAGGATTATAGTTTAAATATTAATAATGATATTAATTTCAAAATTCTAAAAATATCAAACATAGAAAGAAAAGAGAAATTGAAAAAATTAAGTGAAATATAAAACCACGAAATGGAATCAATAATAGTTATTATATTATGTTTATTTATATTATTTGAAATATATGCTGGATTATGTATATATTCGAGAATATATTTAGAAAAAAGATATGATAAAAAGTATAGAGACTTTATTATATATGTATACTTCACATTAGATTTTCCAAAATCTTTAAAATATCCTATACAAATATTATTAATAAAAAAATATGACAGAATATATGAAATGTTATATTTACGTAAAAAACTTAACAGTAAGAATTATCTTAAGCCAACAGACAAAGAATATATCACACTAATGAAAAAAATAAATAAAATTGAAAGAATAACTAAACTTAAAAAATTAAATTAAAATTTATAATATGATAAATACATTCACAACAATAGCAATAATATCAGTATCTTTAGTCATATATTATTTTATAAATTCATTCATATTAAAACATGAATTAAAAAAATATACAGCACAATACAGAGTATATTTTGAAAAAGAGCACATAAAAAAATCTCCTTTCTTGTACATTTTTTTTTCAGGTTTTATTCTTTTATATAATAGAAATAAAAAAGATGAACTTGAATATGGATATCTTAAATATAAAGTAGATATGATTGATAAATTAACTATGAATGATCAAATTAGAGCAGCATCTTTTAATTATAATATAATTATTAAAATTGAAGGAGAAGATGAACTAAGAAGAAAATTAAAAAATTGTGAATTGAAAATAAAATTGAAAGCAATAAAAAATAAAAAATAAAATGGAAAATATCACAATTTTAATATTATTCTCTATATCATACATTTATATTATAATTAATACTATAATTTTCAGTATTTATAAAAATAAAATAAAGCACAATCAAGAGTTTTATGATGATTTATATTATCATGATATAAGCAATAAAAAATTTTTATATATGATGTTTCCTATGTTCATGATATTATATAACAATAAACATAAAGATGAAATTAAACTTAGATATTATATTAGAAGAAAGAATAATCTATCTGGATTTTTTAGATGTAATAGATATGAGCAAGAGGAAGATATTAAAAAGATAGATATTAAAATTCGTCAACTTGATTTGAAAATAAAGATTAAATCATTGAAAGGAAAAAATGAGAAATAAAAATGATGATGTTATAGCATTCAATACTACACATTTCAATAAACATTGTGAAGATGTTAATATAGGTAAACAAATAGAATATCTTAAAATTCAATTTGTTGAACAATATAGATATGATTCACAACATCAGTTTAATTCATTGAATTTTTTAGAAAAAAAAGTACCAATATATTTTATTTCTGATTTGAATGACAATTTGAAATTAAAAGATATTGATAATTTAAATTTTGATGACATCTATAATGAAAAATTACAAATAGTTGAATTTTTAAATGAAGATAATATAGTATGTGATATATGTGATATATCTACAATCGATTTCAATCATATTTTATATGTAAATTTAAATAAAAATGACATTTTAAGAAGAAAAATATACTCACATGATTATAGATTATTTATATTCTTTAAAGATGGATATTTTGTAATAAGATTGATATATTCACCTAACATGAGAAAATATAAATTGCAGCAACTAAACAAAATAGATGATTTATGAAAAGAGGAGATAAAATCACATCAAACGGTGACACTGGTTATAGGGGATTGAAAAAATTTAAAGAATATATTATTCAAGATGTTTTCACTAATAGCTTTAATGAAAATTCTATTAGAGTCTATGGAGTAAATGGATTGTTTCCAATGAAATATTTTATAACAATAAAAGATATAAGAAAAGAAAAACTAAATAGAATATGTTGGAAAAAATAATAGATTTCACGCATTATACTGAATTAGATGAAAAAGCATATTTAGTATACGAAGAATATATTGACATTCAAAGGTACTGCACTCAATTTGAATTTGATTCATTCATAAATCAAAAAAAATGCAGTAACATAAAACCTTTCTATGACATGGCATTAAAGCAATTAAGATTTGATAAATTAAATAAAATATGTACAGCGAATTAGATTTCAAAGCTCATGAAATATATGTAAATAGTATGATAATTGGAGAGGGTAATTATTATAGAAAAATTGAAAATTTTTATAATTTTAAAAAAAATTATACTGAATATTACATTCAAGCTAAAATTAAAATAAGAAAAGAAAAACTTGAAAAACTAAATTACATATGTTCACAGAATTAGAATTAGAAGCATTTTGTATATATGAAAATTATATGATTAATACATTCAATGAAAAGGATAACTCTATTTACTATTTTATCAGTAAAAAAGAAAAATATAAAAAATATTTTGATGATGCATTAATCAATTTAAGAAAAGAAAAACTTGAAAACCTTAATAAAATATAGTGATATAGAAAAATTAGCGCATGAAACATATGTAAAATATATGGAAGATGAGTGGTGTCTTCATTTTTATGATATTGATAATTTTATTATTAGAAAAAAATCATATGAATATTATTTTAATTATGCTACAATTAAATTAAGAGAAAAAAAGCTTAACAAAATATCAAAAAATGAAAAAAATTAGAACTAAAAAATTTAAAATTGATGATAAAGTTGTATATTTTACAAATAAATATCCTGGACTAACTCAATATAACAAATACACAATATCATACATTCTAAAATGTAAAAGACCAACACTAGATTATATCACGTTAAAAGAAAAGGGAGATTTTGAGAATTTATACCACATAAAAGATTTTATTTCTATTTCTGAATATAGAAAAATCAAATTAAACAAATTGATAGGATATGAGCATTGAAATTGGTTCAACAGTTATTTATAATGGCACATATAATACAAATTTAGTTATAGGACAGTCATATATCATCTCTTATATCATTTACAATACAAATCAAGAAAATTCTAATACATATTATTACTTAGAAGAACACAAATTTGAAGTTTATGATTCTTTTTATTTTTCAACTCTAATTGAATATAGAAAAATAAAACTTCAAGCATTAGAAAAAATATAAATACAGAAAAAACTGAAATTATATATGTTGGAAATATTACAGATAAGTTAATTTATGGTAACAAATATACAATTACTTTTAGACTAAAAGGCATTGAAGAAACTTATATAGCATTAGAGAACTTTAATGATATTGGTGATATATTTTGTCTTAAAGATTTTACAACTCCGATTGAATATCGAAAATTAAAATTACTAAAACTAAAAACATTATAATGAAAACAGGAGATACTGTTGTGTGCATCAATGATAATAATAATTTCACTCTACACAAATTTTGTAAATATACAATATTAACTATATGGCAAACAAGTTCAAATAACAATTCTTATATAAAAATCAATAATAAGACATCTAGAGGATATATAGATGGAAATTTATATCACATCAAAGATTTCATATCATTAAAAGAATACAGAAAAATTAAAATACAGAATCTATGTTTAAAATAGGTGAAAAAATAATATATGATGGTAAATGTGAATATTATGATGAGTTAAAAAAATATGAAACATACACGGTATCAGATTTATTTGATGAATCAGATTTTGATTCCGAGAATTTTTTATTTTCAGTTTCCGAAAAATGTACAGGCATATATTATTCTGAGTTTTTTATTACACTAAAAGAATATAGAAAAATAAAACTAAAATTATTATGCTTAAAAAAGGAGATAAAGTAATTTATATAAATAAATCAAGCAACACATTAAAATTAAACAATATTTATATTGTTGAATTCGTCACACATTCAAACATATTAATCAAAAATTCTGATATTTTTTTGTGGATTACAAAAGATTATTTTATTACATTAAAAGAATATAGAAAAAATAAATTACAAAAATTAAAAGATATATAAAATTAATTCCTTATATTTACACTTTAAAATAAATAAATAAATTTCATTATGATTGATAAAAATATTTGCATACCTGGTAATGTATTTGTTGTAAACAGCAAAATCTCTAAATTAAATAATGGATGGGACGAAAAAGATTTTATTGGCTTAAAATCATTTGTTAATATCAAAGATGGAAAAAAATATTATGGATCTAAAAGTATCGAAATTCCATCAGGAACAAAAATTGAAATACTAAAGTTTAAAAATTCAGTAATTCATTTCAAAATGATAAGTGAGCCTGATAATATTTATTCTGCATATTGGGCTGGATTCAAAGTAAAGGTTGATAAAATTGAAGGACAAGAAATTAAAGAGCCTGAAATCATTCCAACAAGATATAAAATTTTCTACAAAGGAAAAGCTCACAAACCAAAATATTTCAATGATCTTGGTAAAGTAAAAGCATCTTTACTCATCACAATTGGTTATTATGAAAACCAATGGGAAATGACCAGAAAATATCTAGAACGTAATCCAGAATTATATGATGTTCAAATTCCTGACTGGTGTTCCGCAGCAGCAGAAACATTTGATAGAGAAGATTGTAAATATCTTGAAATTATGTCATATATAAATGGAGATAAAAAAAATCCTATTAAAATTGATTTTGATATCTTAAAGTACTATGATGACTCAATGAGATTAATCAATGTCACAGCACAATTTGGACATGCAGCAAGAGAAGTGTTTAAAAATGTAATGGACACTAAAGAATACTCTTATATGCTGGTTTATTATCCTAATGATTATCGTGATCCTAATAATTTTGAAACTAGATATGATAGTAGACGTTGCACATTAGATTTCAGTGAATTGAAAGAAGATCAACGTATCAAAGATATTTTAAAAAATTCTGGAGTTAAAGGAACAAAGAAATCTACAAAATTTGGTAAAACTGCAATAGCATTCAAAACACTTGATGAGCTTAAACAGGTAATGTTAAGACTTGAGCCAAATGAATATTTTATTCTTGATTGTGATGGAGATCAGTTAGTAGAAAAAAATACAAGATTCGTTAAATTGATAATGCTACAAGAAGCAAACAACGAAGAATAAAAAATGAAAATAGGTGATAATATTTATTGCTTTGATAATTGTAAACTCAATTTTTACTCTGATGATATCAATTATCATAATAATGATTTGTTAAAAATAAATAAAAATTACACCATACATAAAATTTTTGTAGAATATAATATATTTTCAAGTGAATATGTAAAAGAAGTGAATGACATAAACAATAATCAAGTATTTTTTGAATTATCTGAGATTGAAGGACTTTGCTTTAATAGAGTTAGATTTTTATCCGAACAAGAATACAGAAAATTAAAACTACAAAAAATTCAAAAAATTAAATGAAAGCTGGAGATAAAGTTTATTGCATAAATAATGATTCTGATGATTTATTTAATGATGATTATCATTATTTTAATGATTATACCAATGACAATAATCTAGACACAGATTCTGATTATGATGATACATATGTAGGTCCATTATTAAAAATCAACAAAAAATATACAATTTATAAAATACTTTTAGTATATAGTGATTTAAATAGCGAATGGGTAAGAGAAATAAATGATACTACGCATAAAAGTAACAATTCTATTTATTTTGAATTAATTGAAATTGATGATCTTTGCTTTAATAGAGTTAGATTTTTATCAGAAAGAGAATATAGAAAACTTAAAATTAAACATATAAATGAAAGTAGGTGATATAGTAGTTTATATAGATAATAATGCATTCAAATATTCAGATGATGTTTATTGGGACGAGGATAATCTATTAATTAAATATAGTCAATATATTATTGAAGATATTAAAAAAGATAAAAGTTATAGTCCTTACTACAATTACAAATTAAAAGGAGTTGACTTAAGTCTTAATACTAATAGATTCATATCAACACAAGAATACAGAAAATTAAAACTACAAAAAATAGATGAAAATTGGAGATAAAGTAGTATGTATTGATAATACTGATTGGTCATGGTTTATTCCTTTTAATAAAATTTTAACAATAATAAACATAGATGATGTTGATATTGAATTAAAAGAAATTTATGGACCACATGAAAAAATAAGATTTGTAACTATAAAAGAATACAGAAAATTAAAACTACAAAAAATAGATGAAGGTAGGAGATAGTGTAGTATATAAGGGCAATCATTATTATCCAGGTTTAAAATATGGTAATTCATATATAATATCTGAACTAATTGATGATGACTATGAAAATGATGTTATAGTAGAATTTGAAGGATTACCAGACACATATGGATTTCTAACAGATTTCATACCAATCAAGAAAGAAAGAAAACTAAAACTACAAAAAATAAATGGGTCAAATATCTGAACTAATAACAAATAAGTATACTCAAATCTCAGGCAATAACTCAAAGTTTAATATAGGAGATAAAGTAGTGTGCATTGATAATAACGGTTGGGACAATTATTTTTCTATTAATAAAATATTAACAGTAAAAAACATAGATAGGGTATATGTAGAATTTGAGGAAGTAAATGGTATATATGTAAATATTAGATTTATATCCACAAACTATTATAGAAAATTAAAACTACAAAAAATATCTAAATATAATGGATGAGAAGGATATAAAAGTTTACATGAAAGTTAAATTCAATTCTAATGATAGATTAAAAAATAATGCAGTATATAAAACTTTAATATTTAAAAATCAGGATTATGCATATGTAAATTATCTATGTTTTTACACTGAACCACATTTATTTATTTTATCAGATGAAATTGGTGGTGTTGGTGACTATTTTATTAGTGATGACTTTGAACCATACATAAAAGAAGAAAGAAAACTTAAATTACAAATAATACATAAAAGATACAAAAGTAAGGTTAAAAATGAAGGTTCAATTAATATGTAAAAGTGAATACAATCAACTATATTTAATATTAAAATCTAAAAATCAGGATTATGCATATGTATATAAAAAAATAGCAGAAAATCCAGCTTTATATCGATTATTGGACGATTTAAATGATGAATATCCAGTACATTTATTTTATGACTATGAGTTTGAACCATATATATCAGAAGAAAGAAAACTTAAATTGAAAAAAATATGTTCAATAAAGGAGATAGAGTAGTTTATTTTGGTTATCGTTATTCAAATTTAGTTAATGGCAAATCTTATACCATATCAACAGTTATGATAAATACTAAAACTCAGGTAGAATCATTATTATTAGAAAATGTATCAAATAAAAATTCATATCTTGGTTTCTATTTCATGTCTGAAAAATCTTTCAGAAAAGAAAAATTAATAAAATTGAAAAACTTATAATATCATTTGGTAATATCAAAAATTTATATTATCTTTACATCATAAAAAAAAATAAAATCAATGAATAATAATGTAACTTTTTTTGGCGGCGCAATTAACGATAGAACTACTACTCAATATAGCGATAGCATTTTAATTGGGAAATTCTTAGTAGAGAATGGCTACAAAATAAAAAACGGTGGCTATGGTGGCTTAATGGAAGCTATTTCCAAAGGTGCTAATGAGGCAGGAGGTGAAGTCACAGGATATACTTGCTTATCAATTGGTTGTGCAAAAGGAAATCAATATCTAACAGAAACTATTCCTTCTGTTGATATCTACCAAAGATTGAGATTATTAATATCAGACAGTGAAATTTTCATAGTTCAACGTGGTGGTATTGGTACATTATCTGAAGTATTTCTTCTATTGGATGTAGTCAGAAAATTAAAAGTAAAACCAAGAATATTCCTGTTTGGACCAGAGTGGCATAGTTTATTCAACCACTTAACTGACTTTATGTCACCTGAACAAATATCAATGGTCACTTTCTGTCAGGACTTTGATTTTTTTAAACTAAAATTCTAATAAAGTAGACTTGGTATCATAATTGTAATATAAAATATAATTAAACATGATTAATATTTTTTTAACATTATTTTATGTAATTTTTGCAATCACAATCACTAACATATTAGACAAAAAAACAAAAGACAAAGAAGATATTAGAGGATTATCAATTATGTATTATTTAATATTCTATTATTTTAATGTTTTATGTTTCTTGTTTTTAAAAAAAATAAGGGAAAAAAGAAAAATAAATTATTACAAATATTATATAAAAAAATATGAAGAGAATAAATCATATTTTGATATTATAGCAAAATATCCAGAGATGAAAGAATTCTTTATGAATTATAACATTAAAAAACATAATGAGATAATTAGGTATTTAAAACTTAAAAAACTTAAATAAATATTATATAAACCAAAACATGATAATAGTATCATGCTTAATAAAAAAAAAAAGAAAATTATGAAACATCAACATTAGGTTTTATCATTTGATAGAGGTTCACCTTTTATTATTTTTAAACAATTAGTAATTAGAAGATTCAAAAAAATTAACAAATTAATAAAAAATAAAAATAATAAAAATATGAAAACTACAATAAAAAGTGATATCAAAAAACTTGCAGAGAATCAAAAAAATCTCAGAAATCAAAGAAAAACAGTTCACATAAAAGGTGAACGAACAATGGAAACATGGAAAGCAGATTATTTACATTCTGAAAACAGACATGAATTAAGAATGTTATACACTGCATATGCAATATTAAAAGGCAAAACGTTTGAAGAAATAGAGCCTAAAAATAAATCAGATAAGACTCCTTTATCATATTACAAAAATACAATTGACAAATTAGTTGAAAAGTATAAAGTAGTAGATGAAGTTATTCAAGAATCATTAGCATTATAAACAAAAAATGAAATTATCTTGCAACCTATTTGAACTTTCAGAACAGGATATTGAAACATCAAAAATGATGTACAATAAAGTAATTAAATGCTTAGTTGCACCATATCACACTCAGAACATACTTGAGTTAGATTACACATCAAATGTGTTTATGTTTCCTGAAAATGAAATGACAGAATCACAAACAAAACAATTTATCTCTATGGTAATCAAATCACCTTTACAGGAAGTTTTGATTATCACAAAGAGTTCTAATATCATTTATGATATGGTTGATTGTTGTGTTCGCATTTTAACTGAAAATAATGTGATTATACCTTGTCCAGTTAAGACATTTGCTGCAAATTTATGGGATATATCATTATTGATATTGAACAATAAAGAACATCAAAAAACAGAAGCTGAAAAATCTAAATCTCATGTAGTAATAGGTGATATTATCAATAAAATAGAAAATTCTAAATCTTTTACAAATGAAGAAGCAGATAACATTTCTAAAACTATTGACATTATCGGAGATGAGGTAATTTCATATAATTTAAAGAAAATGATAAATGAAAAACGTCAAAAATGATTTAGAAAAAGATAAATTATTTATACTAATTGACAACACGCTTGATGTTGCTTACGGAGGAGTCCAAGGTGCTCATGCTTCATGCCAATGGTTACTTGATCATAAATAGGTTCAAACCTGGAATAATCAATACTTAATTTTTCTATCTGCAGAACTTGAAAAATGGATATTTAAGTTAACACTTAAAGATATAGATTTCACAGTTTTCTATGAACCAGATTTAGATAATAAGCCAACTGCTTTAGCAGTACATGGTAATGATACTCTATTTCGTAATTTAAAACTTTGGGGTGCTTTATAAGCACCCCAATTTTATTCAAAAACGCTCATTTCGTCCAATGGTAGGGCAGTAGACTCTAAATCTACCTATATCGGTTCGAGCCCGATAGCGAGCACAAATATATTTATCATAAGGTATGTTTATTTTTTAAGGATTGAAAGTGATTTCAATCCTTTTTTTATGTTTAAAAATTTGCATATTCAATATTTAATCACTATATTTGTAAATTAATTTAAAAATTATAAGTAATGTTGATAAATTGCTCTCTTAATGGTTCTTATAGTAATGTTGATACTGATAATAACTCATTTAAAAATAGCACAGATTCTAATACACAATTAATTTTCAATGAAATGTGTGGTGTTGTAATATATCATAAAAATAACAACATTTTCATCGGAGGATTATTATCATTTGTCAAAGAAATACACAATTGCACAAACTATAATTTGAAAACATCAAAGGATTTTACAGATATTCTAAGAATGCTTAAAATCATTGATGACGCATCTCCTATATCTATAAATAATGAAATATATGCTATTAATGGAATGAATCTATCAGATTTATTTTATATAATTGAAAATAATCAAGATAATATAACATCAGGATTAAGAAAATTTATTAGAAAGAAAAAAATGGAAAAAATAATGACAAATGCTTAATACAGGAGATAAAGTTTATTTTATTAAACGTAGATGGTATAATATTGATTTACCATTCAATACAGAATTAACAATAGGAAGAGTATATGATACTCGTAACAATATTGTAATAGGAGGTATTACCACTATAATTAGAATAGAAGAAGCTATAGTTGATGATTATTATCCAGAACAATTCATTTTATCTGAAGATTATTTAAAATTGTGTCGAAAAGAAAAATTGAAAAATTTGAAAAATCTATGAAAGATGCTTAAAGAAGGAGACAAAGTATATTATAATAAACAGATATGGAATTCTCCTATCTTACCATACAACATTAAATTGACAATAAAACATATTTATAATTTAGATATTTTAGGAAGAGTCATACCAGGAAGAGGCATGACATCTACTATAGTTAGAATATTAGAATATGACAATTATGACTATTATATTGATCAATTTTTATCATTGAAAGATTATAGAAAAGAAAAAATAGAAAAATTATTAAAAATATGAATGCTTGGGTAAGAAAACGCACGACTCTATTCAATTTTATTGACAAAAAAATAAAATTAGATAATGACAAATACAATTTAGTATCATATAAGATATCAGAAGAATCCACAAAAAAAATATCATCAAGGATAATTTATTGTAATATTAATATACACAAAGAAGTGTTATTTACAGATATAACAATAGATTTTTCAGAATATGATAAATTTATAAGAAAAACAAAAATTGAAAATTTATCAAAAATATGAGTTTATACACAAATGATGATAAATCATTATTGATATTTTTTGATTTTTTTGTGAAACAAAAAAGCAATGAAAATAAAATTTATATGTATTTCATTCTATCATCATATGATGATAGAATGAGAGTTAGATTATATTATCATCATAAAAATATAAATCTTAGATTTTTAGATACTGAATTATTATTAACTGATTATTATAAATTTATAAGAAAAATTAAATTAAATAAATTAAATGAAAATAAATAAATTTGAATTATTAATTTATATAATAAATAACATTGAAATGTTTTATAAAAATGATGAATATATCATACATAGAATTAAATATAAAGTAATTAGAGAAACATTATGTATAAATATCACATATCTAATTTTTTGTGATTCAGAATTAGCAACAGACATAACAACAAATATAAAAATAATAGATTATATCAGAGAAACAAGAAGGATAAAAATAAAAATGTTAAAAAAACATGAACATATCAAATAAAGACATGATTATTTACGTATTAAATCATGACGAAATTTTCACACACAATTTAGATTATCAGATGGATTATGTGAATTTTTGGATAAGTCCAAAAAAAGAAATTATAACAATTATGATAACTTATTTAATATCAAACAATAAATACACTATGATGAGCTATAACATTAAAGTCTATGATTACCTGAAATTCATAAGAAAAAGAAAATTATCGAATATAACAAAATGATAAAAATAAATCCTACTACTAATTTTAAATCATTCACTTCATATAAAAACAATATATTTAGTTCACATTGTATTTATGACAATAGTAAAAAATTTGATATACTACTTAATAAATTAATTTATTATAAAAATAGGGATGTTTATTTTAGTTCTATACGAGCTTTAGTTAACGTAATGAAAGTAGAAGTAAAAACATTAAATGAGTATGAAATATACGATTTTATTACAATTTTTAATTACGTTATAAGTGTTACTGATACTAGTAGAACAGAATTAGGTGGATGGTATTTTTATATCAATCAAGATATAAATGACATAGAAAATATGACACTAAAAGAATTTCATAAAATCATTGATAGTGATAACTATAAGATAAAATACATCAGAAAAATAAAAATAAACAAATTATCAAAATTATGACAGAATATCATAACATAGATTATACAATGACTCTTGATAATGAAAAAATAGATGATGAAAGAATATATAACATCATAAAAAATCATGTGAATAATTATATAATGATATATAAAAAAAAGCCTCATATTTATGTGAGTGTAGATTGTATTAGTTTTCTACTGTTTGGTGTTGATTTTAAAATGAAATCTTTAAAATTATCTAAACCTTATATCGGAATACTATGTGAATGCTATATCTACGTAGTTAATGAATTAGATAAAAATGATTTTTATTTATCAGACAATAATATAAATTATAAACAATTTAAAAGAAAGTTGAAAATAGAGCAACTAAATAATTCTTCTTATGAAAATAGTAAAATTTAAAGTTGAAATATTTAATGATACAATTATAAATACTGAAAATTTTTATAAATTATTATCTGAAAAATTATCTGAAAAATTTGGTGATCATGGTGTGAATATTATAATTAGCAGAAAAATGATTTCTAAATTAAATTATCTAAATTGTAATTATACAGTTCCTATAAGATATTTAGTTAATTATTATATCGGTGATAATGACGTTTTTATTTCTCCATATTATGATGGAGATGGAGATGATATTAGATTATCTGGTAACCTTATTTTAAAATATTACAGAAAATATTACAGAAAAGAAAAATTAAAAGAAATATGTTCAAAAGAGGAGATAAAGTAATTTGTATTAACGAAAAAATCAGAAAAAAATTTAATTTAACAGAGAGTTTTTATCTTGTAGGATCAGTCTGTTCAAAACTTGAGTCAATTTATTCATATGATTTAATTGTAATTGAAGGAGAAAGATATGGTTACAATGCTAATTATTTTTTAACTATAAAAGAATATAGAAAACAAAAATTAGAAAAAATATGTCAGATACAAGACTAATAGATTACATAAAAAATCTCAATCTTAAATCAACAACACTGTATTCTGATAATGAATATATCATTGATTATACTTATTCAATAGTAATTGAGTTTAGCATAAATGTATTTTTTATTGACAGAAAATGTGAGTATCACAAAAATAGATACACCTTAATACCTGATTTAAAAACTTTAAAATATATTTATAACATTAAAACAGGTAAGGATATAGAAGCATTAATGAGAAAAGAAAAACTCAAACAATTAGAATTATGTTCAAATCAGGAGACAGAGTAGTTTGTATTAATAATTCACATTTATCATCTACTACCATATTATCATTAAATAAAAATTATGAAATACAAAATAGTGGTAGTAGTGATAATGATTATGATTGGGTTTCATTAGAAAATATATATTATTATGAATATAATGCTGAAAGATTTATATCAATAAAAGAATATAGAAAACTTAAGATAAAACAATTAGAATCATGCTCAAATCAGGAGATAAAGTAATGTGCATTAACAATACACTTTTACATGGTAAAAACAAATTATCATTAGATAAAATTTATACAATCAATTATAGTGATGTTTATAATGATAAAATTCGTATAGAAGATATTGGATATTTTTATCATCCTAGTAGATTCAAATTGTTGTCTACTATGAGAAAAGAAAAACTTATAAATATATTCAAAGTTAAAAAATAATAATTTTTTTAATACTTTAATACTATTATAGTTTATATTATATATCTTTGTATAATTAAATAATTAAATAATTAAATAATAAATTAATGAAGCAGATAATAACAAAACATGATTTGAAATTAATTGTAGGAAAATTCATAATCGAAATAAATTCAGATGAATCTACATTAAAATTAACAGATGAAAACGTTAATATAGATTTCTATCTTGAAAAAAGAGTTAGATGGATTTCTTTTGGTGGAGACGGTATAATTAAATCAGATTTATATGGTGGTTCATTAACTATAACAGAAGATAGATTTGTAGAATGGTTTAATGAATATATCGGGACAACAAAAGGAGAACGTTTTCATAGACTTTTATATTCTACAGAATTAGATATTGTATTTGATTTTATAAAAAGTAGAAATTATTAATATGATAACAGACGAACAATATATTGAAGCGCAAGAAATTATAAAGAAATACGAACAACAACCATTTGAAATTATTGTTGATCGTAGAGTTACTGGAAGACAAAATTTTTGGTTTCATAAAATACCAAAAGAAAAATTAAATGTGAGAATTATCACCAAAGATGATGGCGAAGTTTATTATACCGGATTTGGTGAATTTTATGATAACAATGAATGGTATATTATAAATGATGGTTTATATAAAAATAGAATTATATTAAGAGGAGTTTGCAATAAAGTTTAAAATGAAAAGAGGAGACAAAGTTATATTTAGTGATACATTTTATGAACATCATAAAGATATGACTGAAAATAAAAATAGTATTTTCACGATAAATTTTGTTAATTATTACAGTGGAGTAGTTACTTTACGTGAGTTTCCAAATTTTAATTTTGGATATATTCATTTAGATAAATTATCAAAAATAAGAAAAGAAAAATTAAATAAATTAAATAATATATGGAAACATTCATAAAGTATGCAGAGGTAATAATGTCATTAATGATTTATATTCTGTTTGCTTTTATTTTTAATGATAGTCTATGGATTTTCAGAGATTGGATATCATTATTATTTTATATTATATTTGGAGGTATATTTGTTTGTTTAGTTGGATTAGGAAAATCAATATTTAATTAAAAAAATCATATTAGAAAATTCAAAAAAAAAGAAGAAATTAAAAATATATAATCATTAAAATAAAAAATTATGAATAAATTCGGAGTTATTTTAGCAAGAATTCAGCCAGTACACAATGGACATATGGCATTAATTAAAAAAGCATGTGATGAAAATGAATCTGTCGTATTATTAGTTGGAAGTGCAAATAAAGTTGATTCAAGAAATCCAATTCCAGTAAGTATTAGAATTGAAATGCTAAAAGATGCATTAAAAGAAGCTAATTTGATTGATAAATGTAAAATTATACCATTAGATGATTTAACCACTGAAAGTGATAATTCAATAGAATGGGGATTTTATCTCTATACTAAAATTGTAGATCAAATTAAAGATAGTTGTTTCACTATGTATTATTCTGATGGATTTGAAATTATCACTAAATGGTTTCCAGGATTTATGTTTAAAAATAATGTATCTCTTGTTCTATTAGCAAGAGGCACGGTTGAAGATGGGGTATCAGCCACAGAAGTTCGAAAGGCGATACTCAGCAATGATGCAGATTTAAAAAAAATTGTACCAAAATCAGTTTATATCAACCGAAATACTATTAAATCATTCATTGAGTTAAATAAAGAAAAATAATGACAAACGATCCATTTGATAGTGAAGAATTTAAAACTGCACATATGCACATGTGTATTGAAGGATGGTATCATAATTTTATGGGTGAAAACTATCCAAAACCATTCGAAGAAGTTTATTATCTTACTTCTAATTTAGAAGAAGTTGAAAGATATATGACTGCATATGAAGAAAAATATGGTACTAAACTAAAATATAGAATAGATGGTGCATTTTATTTTATATCTCAAGTTAAATAAATATTATGAATATTATGAACATAATAAAAAAAATTAATAAATTTTTTATTGAATTAAGTAAGAGTCCTTCATTATGTGATCATAAATGGACTAATGATCCTAATCCTAAAACATTATATGCAAAAGCTGGCTGGTATTCAATTGGTGGATATCCTGAATGTGAAGAGAGAAAATGTGTAAAATGCGGCAAAACACAAGAAAGATAGAAAATGAATAAAGAAGAATTAATAGAATTTTTGAAAGAAAATTTGACAATAGAAGTAGAATTAGTACCACATGAAAGAGGTTATTGTAAATCTGATTCTTATGGTGTTAAAGTAAGTATTTTTTTAGGAGAAGAAGTTATATCAACAAGTGAAACAGATTCAATTTAAATATTATGAATATAGATAGAAAATTAGCAACAATTCAAGTAATTAAAGAACTTTCTCCAATAAAAGGCGCAGATAGAATTGAAGTCGCACGCATAAAAGGTTGGAAAGTAGTAGTTAAAAAAGACGAATTTAAAGTAGGAGATAAAGTAGTATACTTTGAAATTGATTCACTTTTACCAATCAAAGAAGATTTTGAATTCCTAAGAGGTAGTTCATATATAAAAAATGATGAACAAGAAGGATTTCGTCTGAGAACTGTAAGATTACGTAAGCAAATTTCATGTGGGTTAATAATGCCATTATCAATAATTGAAAGTTTAACTAATGGTAAAATCATAATTGAAAATAATATACAAAAACTAATATTATAAAAACCGACTTCATAAAATCTATATATAGAATAAAAACTATATATTTATGAAGATAGAATACAAAATTTACATTATAAGAAATATTATAAATAATAAAATTTATATAGGTAAGACATCTTATACAATTGAAAAAAGATTTAATAAGCACAAATTAAATGCACAAAATAAAATAAATAGAAGATTATATGATTCAATGAATCACCATGGTTATGATAATTTTAAGATTGAAGAAATATGCACATGTGATAATAATATAGATGCAAATTCAATAGAGATATATTATATAGATTATTATAATTCAACAAATCCTAAAATAGGATATAATATGACAATAGGAGGTGATGGAGGTAATACTGGAGTGTATTATCATAAATCTCCATATGATTGGTGGGTTGAAAAATACGGTAAAGAAAGAGCAGATGAAATTAAAAAAAGGGTATATGAAGATGTATCAAAAAAATTATCTGAAAAATACACAGGTATGTCTTTTAATGAAAGATTTGGTGATAAATGTGAAGAAGTTAGAACTAAATTAAGTAATACATTAAAAAGAATTGGACATAAACCACCAACACAATATTGGAAAGATAATAACCATCCACTTTTAGGTAAACATCACAAAAAAGAATCATGTGAAAAAATATCCAGAGCTAGATTAGGTAAAAAGTATGAAGATATTTTTAGTGAGGAAAAAACAAATGAATTAAAACAAAAGCATTCTGATAATTGGAAAAATGAAAAAAATCCAAATTATAAACCTCCTTTAACTAATGATGAAAAAAAATTATTTCTAAAATATATGAAAGAAAATAAATATTTAAATGAAATTTCAATATTATTAGATAAAACTGAATATGAATTGAGAAAATATTTAAGAGAAATAAATATAGAAAATTATACATCATTCAGAATAAATAAAAATAAAAACATATTAATTGATAATATACTAAAAAATATATAAAAATGAAAGAATTTATATTAGAAGAAGGATTTGATTTAACTGAACTATTAGGTATTGTAAAATATGAAGTACCAATTCCTGATGAAATGAAAGCGGATGTAGTTGGTCCTATTCCATCCTTTATTTCAAAAACGAATGAAGAACGCATACAAAATTTATCAGATGATTTTGAAGAATGGAAAAATGAAGATATTCTTTTTTATGAAACAGAAAAACTTGACGGACAATCTACTACTATGTATTTACGTGATGGTGTATTTGGTGTTTGTGGTAGAAATTGGGAATACAAAAGAAATCCAGATAATTTAATGTGGAAATTTGCAATTGAGAATAAAATTGAAGAAAAATTAAGAGCATACGGTAAAAATATAGCAGTTCAAGGAGAATTGATAGGATCAGGAATTGAAGAAAATAGATACAAATTAAATTACAAAACTATTAAATATTTTAGAGTATTTAATATAGATGAATATAGACTAGAAGATTATACATCTTTTGTTTATATAATAAATTATGTATTAGACGGTGACACTGTTCCTTTAATTTGTAATGAATATAAATTACCTGATACTATTGATGAATTGTTAAAACATGTAGAAGGAAATTCTGTATTAAATACAACATCAAAACGGGAGGGAAGTGTATTCAAATCACTGGATTCATCAATAAGCTTTAAAGTTATAAACAACGAATACTTGTTAAGTGATTAATAATCAAAAGATTGCGGGAGAATATTTAATATATTTATAATATATATCATGATCTTGCATCTTTTTTGTAATGTGTTTAATATAAGTAATTTACAATGGTAGAATTAAAATTTAAAATTAGTGATGAGGCTTTTGATTTATTAATGAAAATTAATAATGAAAAATATGTAGAGTATCGAGACACCCGATATGAAACTATAGAGGAGTTTGAAAATAGTTCAAATCAAACAATGACTCTTGATTCTTTCAAAGCCAGAAATGTTGGTGGTACACTTTATTTAATTCATGAACTAACAAAATATAATCTAATTTGTGAAGATGAAGAATCATGGCATCTCACTTTTAAAATTTCTGATGTAGGAATAGAAATCATTGATAATGTTATTAGAAAAATTAAATTAGAAAAATTAGAAAAAATATGAAAATAGTAATAGTAGATGGTTGTAACAGTTGTGTTTATTCAATATCATCAGAAATAATAACAAGATACTTTGAACTCTCAAGTATGAGTAAGCCATTTTTTTATATACGAGAATTAGGTTATTATTCAATTAGTGATGAAAATGTTAAATTTGAAAGAGTTGATTCTTCTGATAATTATTTTCATGTGTCATTGAATGATTTAGGAAAAACAATAATTTCTGATAAAATGTTATTTGATGATGATAATTATTTTGATATTGAAAAAATATTAAGGAATGATATTAATTTAGTTGCAGCAGTTGAAGAACTGAAGCCAAAAAATTTAAAAATTGTTGAAATACCAGATGATGTTGATTGGTACATACATGAATCAGATTCTGGATTTGAATCAATTCACGAATCCCATAGGTCTTGGTTTTAATTTAAAAATTTAAAAATATGAAAAAGTTAATTTTATGTGGATTGTGTGTTTTATTATTTAGTTGTAATGAAAAAATAAATTATGATGGTAAAGTGTTTGATAATTATGATATGTATGCTGATTATTCATTAAATAAGTTAAAACCACCAGTTGTTATAAAAACAATTCATTTATCAATAGATAAGAGCGGTAGTG
>Ga0302284_1000048_pt1 | contig 70170 bp, 85 predicted proteins | sample III_Fen_E2_1_FD_198760 | JGI IMG/M metagenome (GOLD analysis project Ga0302284, IMG submission 198760) | Peat permafrost microbial communities from Stordalen Mire near Abisko, Sweden - III_Fen_E2_1 | ecosystem: Environmental > Terrestrial > Soil > Wetlands > Permafrost | place: Sweden: Abisko...
AATTCACTACTATCTCAATCTATCTCATCTAGTCAGTTTCATAATTCTACATCGTATTGAGTTTCAATCCATCGACATACTCTTCCATAGAGTAAATCGTGTCAGGTACTTTTTCATCATATATTCCAAGGAGTACAGATATATATTTTATCCATAGACGATTCTATCACTGAATATTCATATCATCAATCTACATCATCGTTTTTATGTTTATTGGTTATAATTCATTTCAGATTATCCCATTGGTCCCTAAATTCACATCCAAAAGAGAGTTCCATATCAATTACACCTGCATCTCTTAATTTCTGTAGTTTTCCTTCATAGGTCATTACTTAGTATCTGTAGGATATAAAATTTAATCTCAGAGTTTTACTTCTCAGAATTTCTTTGTTTTTCATTCTCGTTGTGCATCAGTGAGAAAATAGAATTCTCCTCAACCGTCTACAAGTGTGGTATCTAATTCTCTATGGATTTTATTTCCTCCTGTAGTAGCTATTGTTATAATAACTTCTGCATCTGAGAAAAATTCCATATCATTGTCAATAATTTCTTTTAGTTCAAATAGTTTCATAGGTGGTGGTTTACTTAGAGGATAAATATTCTGAGCAATTGTTTATTTCTATTCATCATACAATTTTTTCTTCATATCAACAACTTTTACAATCTTTAATAATAGCTTTACAATTATGAACAAAACACGTTTTATAATTTTGTGGATAACAATCTGTTATAAAATTATTCCAGAATATAATGTAATATACTACTCAACACATAAATATACAAGATGAATAGAATATATATAGTCGATTTATTTTCATAATATTATTTATATATTAAATGTTTTTCTAATACATATTTCATTCATTCTTTGAATTTATCTATGTTTGATAGTTCCCAATTATAAAATAAGAATACAAAATCTTCCATCATCAACTCCACAAGATTATCCTCGCTAGGAGATTCCTGTACTTCGTTCTGTTGGGGTTCTACTTCATGTATTTTTATTGGTTCTCTTTTACTCCATACTCAAGGTGTTGGTACTTCTGAATAGATATAGTTTATTTTCTCTCCCAATAATCCTTTCTCGATTGCTTCTTTGTAACTGATTACGGTGTATCCTTGTTGTATATAAGATGGTATATCATCACAATGTACTACATTTTGTTTAGTTATATCGAATATCATATATGGTTCTTCTCGATTATATTCCTCTCTTATTAGAGATTCTGGTCATTCTCGATGTCATCATATAGAATCCCAATATAACATAAGTAATCTCACATCTTCATTATCTTTGCATCTAATGGCATATTTTTGTTGGTGCATCTTTAGTTGTGGATTACACGGATATAAAAGATTCGAGGACAAATATAAATAAGAAATCAGAGAACTATTGTTTGAATCATTACACAAGCTAGTGCCATTAAGAATCAAGCAAATCACCCTCATCATCGTCTTGTAATATATCATCGCTTTCAGAAGTCCTGTATAATTAAATCTCCTGTAGCATTTATTTTCTTGCTTGTTGTTTCCATCTAAAGGTTATTAGAGAATAAATAAATTAAGATATTCATTATATGTTTGTATATATCGTTTGTGCTCTTGTTCTTCTCTGTATAGATATTCCTGTTTAGTCGTTTCCATCTGTGGGGATGTTATCAGATAAACCTTTTTCATAGACATCATAATTTTCTAGGGACTGGATCATCATTTTAAGACCCAGTCTCCATCCTTGTACGAATGCTCAATGGAGCATAAATAGGGCGTCTTTCTCCTTCTTAAAGAAGGCTAGTTCTTTTTGGTGGGAATGGCTTTCTTTAGATATTCTTCGAAAGATTGGTTCATGTCTTCTTCAGTTCATTGCATTACTAGGGTGTCTACTTTTTTCATAGATTATTGTTAACAACTAAATACTTATCGTGAAGTTCCTTACAAATACCGTGGAATTCTGCCGATCATTCTCAGCAAGAACTATAATGGATATAGGCCGTTCTAAGACGGCTTGCCTCATTTTCAGTTAGAAGTGGATATAGCTTTTTGAGATATCCCTCACCACGTTCTGCTGTCTGTCGGGCACAACATTTATTCCTGACTATCTCCAAGAGAATTAGAACTCTATTTTGGATCATTGTCTTTATTATGAATAAAATCTAGTTCTTTTTTTAGAAGTCTATAATACTTACTTTTGGAAATCTTCTTTGCATATCTATTTGTCCAGCATCTACAAAAAGAGCATCCACTAGGAGTGAATTTTACATATGATCAATAATTCGATGGACAGCGGAGATGGTCTGTTAGATTACGATTACAGTCAATAACCTCTTGATAGTACTGTTTTGTCATTATCGTAAGTCTTCAGAATATAAATCTTGATCTTTCCTATCTCGTTGGGTTTTCGCTAATTGTCAATTAGCCTTGGCTAATTCAAATGCTTCTTGTCTGTTGATGTATCTGAATTCGTTTGTCCAAAATCCGCTTGTTATAACTCAATTAGGAACATTTTTTGGCTCTCCATAGATTCATTTTAGGCTAGCATAACAGTCTCAATGACGTTTTCAAACGATAATCACTCAATGTAGGTTTATGGCTGCTGATATTATTCTTTCCATGTTAGATACTATCATGTAAATATTTGACTTCTTATACTATTGACTACATATTTTTCTATATCATTGTATGTAGCACATTTATCTACATTATCCCATAGACCTTCTATTTTCTCTCATTTAAATTTATGATATTTTAATAAACTTTCTGTAAAACTTATTTTAGCTTCTTTATCTGGATTATTAAGCTCATGTACTATATCAAATCTTCTCATAACCGCAGGATCTAATTTGGTCCCCATATTAGTAGCACCAATAAGTATTACATCACTTGACAAATTATCCAATCATATAATAAACTGATTGGTTACTCTATCATTCTCAGTTGTTGCCGATTGATCATTAGATCAATTTCTCTTAAGGCAGAACGTATCGAGCTCATCGAAGAAAATGACGCATCTACCAGAGATTCACTTAAAGATTGCCTCTATGTTGTTTGAACTTAATCACATCTTTGCTGTAATGATAGATCAAGTACGAACAATATAGGTGGGTATTCATAGTTTAAATCATATGTGTTTAGCTATTGTAGTCTTCCCATTTCATGGAGCTCATATAAATAGCAGTTTATTGCGTATTCATATATTATGTTTTTTTAACTTAGCTTGGTGTGCAATATCTAGATTGAGTTGGTCAATAAGCTCATTAGACTTTTCATCCAAAAATATATGGTTATCTTTTCATGAACTTTCATAAAGTAACTCTTGTAATTGCTGAGATAAGAAGAACATAGTGATATATACAATATAAAGAATTTGGCAGGTAGACAGGACTTGCACCTATATGGCCTCGCAATGGGCATGTTACTAATTACACCACTACCTGCATATTATAATCCACCAACAGAGGATATACCAATATTGCCATAAAGATAGCTTATTGGTGGATATTTTGGATAGGGGGAGATTCGAACTCCCGAGCCACCGCAGGGAAGCGGTCGCATATCTCATATAGTCTTATCTCGAGATTATTATCTATACCCCTTTTACTAGCTCTGCCTCCTGAGCTTTCCTATCCATAATGCCAGATAACACTCTGGCGGGAAATAGTATTATTATAGAACTTTTCACGTTAATAGTGGCTCAGAGATGAAATCATTTTTCTTATCTCGATCTCACTTACTATCTTGGCATACATGGTCTCAGATACCTACGAATGTGGTAACAACGAATGTCTTAACTCCTGATGCCATTCTAGCATATCAGAATGTTTTGTCTCATTGATATTGTGCTGAGATCGTATTCCCCGTTGTCACTACACCACATTCCTTCATTTCCGGTGCGAATAGATTATTTTTCAAGATGTAACACGCAGCAAATAATATTACTATAAGGATTCCTACTCCAATTTTTATAATCTTATTGTCGGATTTCTCCTCTTTCTCTAATTCTGACTTAGTCATGAATATAATGGTAACAAATTAAAATGTTTTTCATGATTGATTGACGTCAAATACGAACAACCCGTTATCTCTCCACATTTGTACTACTTGCGGGCGATCATCGAAGACAAACACTACGTTGTACTTATCTTTGATATGTTTATCGTAGATCTCTTGCTTGACGATGCTATCTTTTCTCGTATCATCAGTCGCTCTCATATAGAGTTGATCGAATACTATATCATTATCTTCAAGCCATCTCATTGTTTCTTCTCTACAATAATCCATACGCCCAGTAGTTATGATGATCTCTATCTTACATCCGTTTCTGAACGCAGCACTATAGAATGCGGCTAGAACTCATGATGTCTCATCTATACAGATATCTACTCAGCATTTAGCGAAATCATAGATGTCTCTATCTCACTTCTCGGATAATGTTCAGTCGATATCGCATATAATACAGAGTGGGAGATCTGGACTATGTGGTCTTCTAATAAACGGTTTGTATAGATATTTATTGTACATCTCCATAATTACCTTCTTACCTACGGGATTCTCTCTCTTGGAGTCTCTTTCGATACATTCATCTACCGGAGTGTCGAAGAATTTTACTTCGAACTCAGCACTATGAGTCTTTGCTATATCTCTTAGTACTAATTCATGCTCAGGAGAAAAGTTTGTATCGTCAACTATTGCTGTATATCAATCATAAAGAGTCATATGTACCATATGATTTCTAGCCTCTATAACAAATTTCTCATTTGCTTTCGATCGACGTCAAACATCAACCATAGCTCTTAAGTCATCCTTGTTTATACGTTTATACTTACCAGGACTTTTCAATACCAATTCCTTGGCATAAGTGCTCTTACCACTCGCTGGCAATCCTTTGAGCATGAGTATTTTCTTCATCTTATGATTGGGTTGATTCTAAATCCTCAACTCCTAGGTCAAGGTCTGCCGATTCTTTACCTAAAAAGATAGGACTCTTAGCTTTAGTTACAAATGGTTGGATTCAATCTCTACGAACAACAACTCATTCATCACATGGTGACTTATCACATAATGGTACAGCGTGTTTGTGTGTAGGAAAATAAGTTATATCAATCCAATCCTCAGCAACAAAGTCTTTATGATATCATTCCCACATCAATGGAACAATATTAAATCAATTCATAGTACAGAATGCCTCCATATTATCATATGTAAGATCACAAGAGATCCCATCCTCATTGACAATAGCTATTCTATACACATACATAGCCATTTGGCCCTGTGGTAAGTTATAGGTATAGTCTTTTTGGATTTGTTTGTCTCCATCCCATCAGATTATTTCTCCATAGATGATCCAGTTCTTTGGGATTCTATCTTTATATTCAGCTAGTACCTTGTTCCATAGATCAGAGGCATAGTACCCAGAGTGTTCCTTGTCTACCTTAGCATCTTTAACTACCCTTCTAGATCCAGCTATGTAGTCATATTCGTATTCATCTATAGCGATCCCGAATTTTTTGAGAATATTCTCTATGAAGTTTGTAGCTCTTCTAACTTTGATATGCCCAAATCTACCAGATGTCCCATGTAATTTTTGGGTAGCGGTGACCATATCACCATCTTTATAGAAATGTTTATTTCTCCAGTAGTTCTCAGTGTCGAGATGTTCTGGGAAAGTTTTGGCATCAACTCTAGTGAATACCTTGTTTTTACCACCAACTCTATTCTCTCTAGATCATTTTACCGCAATTTCATATTTCTTACAGATCTCAACCCCATCAATGGCGTTAAAAGTGTCTCATAATTGCAGTTCTCATTGGACTAGGGATGATAAAGAGCTCACTGGCATAAGTAATGCTGAGGAAATATGCCCTCTCAATTTTACGGTCTTGATTCTTCTTTTCTCTTCGATATATCCTGGCTTCGCTTCTATGTCAGAATTGAGCTCTGGTTTTCTGTAGAGGTTGTTATTCTTACAGTAGTCCTCAGATAGTTGACATTCAGCAGTGAATAGGATATATAGTGCTTGTAGATCTATATCTTTAGACACTATAGCTTGGTATCCGAAGAACGGAACGGCTCTAAGATTATCGCATCATACGAGATCAAGTAGTGCTCAGATTTTTACTACGGTTGCACAGTAATTATTATCGTGGATTTCTAATTTCATGATTGCTTTCTATAAAAATAAAATTATTCATCATTATGATAAGCTATGTTATAAATTGGGGAGTACAAATATATTATTGTTGCCATGTGCAGTGACTTAGATGGGTATACTTTTACCCGGAATGGATACCGGAACCTATGCCCTGCCCAAATCCATTGAGATAGGTATTCAGTAATACTCATAGCAACAATAATATATTTACAATCGGAAGATCAAGGATTTGAACCTTGGAGACCTTTCAGTCTTACCGATTAGCAATCGGCTGCATTACCGCTCTGCCAATCTTCCTTATAGGTAATCTTTAGTAAATTTTTTGAGCCATTGTCTGAATGCTTTCTTAAACGAGATGTGCTTGATCTCTTTCTTAGATAACCATCAGACTCACATACTTTTGATCTTTCTCGTAATCTTCATCATACAATGGTTAAGAATAAACATTGAAAACAGTCCCTCTGTGGCAGATGAAACCAGACAAATGACTGGGTTAGATAGGATTCGAACCTACAAGCCGGTAAAGGACTCCGTCTACAGCGGAGCGGACCACCATTGCCCAACTAACCCATGGAGCGATATATGGGACTTCAACCCATGATGCCTGGTTGGAAGCCAGACGTGTTAGCGCTACACTAATACCGCATATTATCTTGGAGAATGAGGGAATCGAACCCTCTCCTTCTCGGTGCAAGCGAGATGTGCTAGCCATTGCCACTAACCCCCCATATCGCATCCCCTAGGATTCGAACCTAGAACCCACGACTTAACAGGCCGTTGCTCTAACCATTAAAGCTAGGGATGCATAGTCACAGGCGAGGATCGAACTCGCGTACGCGGATTTGAAGTCCACACCACTGACCAACTGTGATACTGCGACATACTCATACTATCTAGGAATCGGACCTAGTCCTAGGACTTTGGAGATCCCTGTGCTACCAGTACACCAATAGTATATAATCTCAGAGCCGAAGAATCGAACTTCTGTCCCCTGCTTCAAAGGCAGGTGTCATGCCACTAGACCATCTCTGAATATTGAGGTTTCGTGTACCTAACAGAAACCCCTAAAGAATAGCATACAGCTTAGCCCACCGTATGAGAGACGTCGATAATCAACTAGACAGGGATAGCATCTAATCTATTTGTTCGTATCTTTCAGAGTTGAGCGTCTTCAACATTACTCCAATAGGAGTCATATCTTCACCACCCAATAATCCCTTCATGATAGCTGGAGATGCTCCAGAGACTAGTGCAACACCATTTGCATTATATGCTACAGGTGAGTTACCTTGCCTTCCATTTACATTCCAGTAAACAAGATTCGGCATTTGGTAACCAAATTGTTCGTATTGCAATCTGATAGCCTCATGATTTGTTAGTCATCCTACATTAGAGTCGTTGAACTCCATGTCAGAGATAACCAATATATTGTCTGGCATATCAGCAGCTGTTAGATTAGAAGCTAGCGCTGTATTCAATACTAATTGAAACGCTGCTTGTAGATTTGTGTCAAATCACACAGGCCCAGCAATCTCTCTAAATCTTTGGCAAGGAGATCCTTGCAAGTATTGCATTCTAGGTTCTGATGTGAACGTGATGAATGCATCCTTAAATATAGACTTGTTTCTTTCCGCTAGATATACTCACAATGATATGGAAATGTCCATCGGAGTCAAGTTATTGTTACCATATGAGCTATTCATTGATCCAGATACATCTACCATAGGTAAGAAGGATTTTCCTTCAGGCACATAGTTAGGTAGGTTAGCCCACTGAGCATTGATAATAGTTGGATTTTCTCATTTATTATATGATTGATACAACTGATAAGGAAACAATGTCCCAGCCTTGATTGCTAGCGGATCCTTTTCGATGAATTGATTGAATCTTTCCTCGTCGTGTCTAACAAATGCTTTCTTATATTTATGGAATGCTTGAGATGGAATCTTTTCGTATTCAATAAACGCCCATTGATTAGCAGACATTTGTTGCTCAACTACCTTAGTGTTTGCTACTAGGAATTTTCTGAATGCTTTTGGAGATAATTTGAGATGCTTTCTAAAGTACTCAAATATTTCGCCTTTTCTAGGCATCCATTTACATAACAATCCTATCTTACTTTCTTTTGTATGGTCAGTATCTGGTGAATGCATCCATTCAAGGATATATTCTAATGATGTATCAAAAAGATCATCCCATCTACCATATTCTGGCACAAATTTGTTGTATTTTTGAAGCTGTGCTTTTGATAAAGAATTCCAGATAGTTCTAAAGAATCTTCTTTCTCCAGCTCATCATCTGACATCTCTAGCCCAGAATAAACATCTGAACGCTAGCTTCTCATCTTCAACAAGTGCAGAGGTCCACATAGAAAGGATATCCTTTTCAGACATATTTCTAGAAGCTCCCGCTATGAAGAAAAGATCTACAACAGAGTGTAGAGAAGTTGAATTTGTTACTGCTCCATTGGCAGTTAATGAATCATGCTGTCTAGCAGCGTTAACGAATGGTGATTGTGAGATCATGGTGTATATAGTTTTACAGAACACAGTTTGCTGGATTTGGACCAGCTCGCTCCGAGGAGCTTCAACCAGTTTAGTTATGCTGTATGTGTTCTTTAAATAAAGATCAAATAACGGGACGCATTTCTTAAGTGCTCTAACCAGACTGAGCTACCAACGCCTTGCGACGCTAGGTTGGATTTGAACCAACGACCACTGCTTTAATAGAGCGTAGAAGTTATGCTGTGAGCGTCCCTTATATTTATTAACAGGACAGGATTTTAAGGCGTCCTAACCACTAGACTACGTGTGCCTTGCGACACATAACGGGAATCGAACCCATGTCTCCTGCTTGAAGTGCAGAGTTTATGCTGTTACTGTCCTTTGATTTGTTTTACCCTAAACAGGTCACGATAAGATGGCTTGCGCCAAGATTATTGTGTAGCGAATCACCACTACGGGATCCTTGCGGACTGGAGATTTTTGGGTTGGGTTGCTGTGTGTGACCTTTGAGATATACAGGAGGCATTGGTTTTAGCGTTACAGAGCTTATAAGTTTGCTGTGAGCCTCCTTTGTTGATGATCTAATCTAAATAGTAGAATGTATTTACTGCTGGGTACCAAGATTCTTTTACTCATGGGGTACCAGTAACATATTTACCACTGATTTGTTTAGGTGTCATCATTCACTGACTGAAGTATACACATTTAAATAGATATCATTGTGATTTGAATGCCTCTTCAACAGAACTAAATGCATAGAGATGAGTTCAAGGATAATAATTTGCTGGTTCTCTACTACAATCGCTATTTATTTTCCATTTCATTCATCCCCAATTATTGGCGAGATACCCACTAGCAGAAACAAAGTTTGCTCATAGATGGCTCTCTTTATATGACGATCATAACTGTAATTTGAATAGATCATATCAAGACCAAGTCTCTTGTGATTGTTTTTTTATCTTAAGAAACAATTGATCATTATGACATAGTGGAGATGTTCTTCAATTTATCCAAACTTCACAAACTTTATTCATAAGTCTCAAGTCTAATCAGGTTAATATGGTCGTATAAACTGGCTTAGCACCTTTGATGTTTTGTAATCTAGACATATCAAAGTTAACTCATGGGCAATTCTTCGGTTGGAAGTCTCAATGCCTCTTAATTTCCATTCAAGGATGTTCCTCATTGATTCGAGATATGATTGTTCTAATCATATTATATTGAGCCTCTGTTGGTAATACTCATGGTAGATTGAAATTTCAAACAACCTCAATCTGTATTGAGTCAAGATTAGCTTGTGCATTTCTAGTTCCTCATACAGCTATGTCCAAATCATTTACTTTCACAAAGTCTCAAGAACATCATACTATAAAGTGTGCTGGTATGTGCTTCATTTTTCAACTAGCAACCCGAGTTCAACTCATTGACTTCTCCATCTGCTTGGCAGATAAACAGTTTGGGGTACCAGTATTATGAATAATAATATACTTATATCACCTTACTATTGTACTGCTCCTGTTTGTAGGGCTGACAGAGTTCCCTGTTCTAAACCCGTACCTGTCGAAGTACCGTTTATAGCATCGAATAATTTACTGTCAATCCTCTGTATGTTTTCATCGTACGCATCAATTTTTGCTTGTGCTGCATCTCTTATAGTAGTCTGTTCTAGTTTTAGGTTTACATTTTCAGCCTTATCAAGATACAATTGTTCAATAGGAGAGTTATGTCTGAAGAAAGAAACCAGTAACATGACGAATAAGAATCCAGCAATTCAATACGGAATATACTTTTTCATGAAGTAGAATAAATTCTAAAGCCCATAAATAAGACACTATTTTTTTACCATCGAGTATGCTATACCCCAAGATAAACAAAAGCCTATAACTATAAGACTCATGTACGTCGGTATATGGAATCCAAAGATTCCTGATATCATTTTTGCTCATATGAAGAACAAAATAATAATAACTGCATGACTAAGGTATTTAACTTGGTTACCTACTGCCTCCAATATAAAGTATAGAGATCTTAGACCAAGTATTGCAAATATATTGGAAGAGAATAGGATGAACTTATCTGACGTGATTGCTAATACAGCTGGTATAGAATCAAAAGCGAACATAACGTCTGCTATCTCAATAACTACCAAAGTCAAAAACAACGCAGTCATAAATAGTTTTCAGTTTTCTCTTACAAAGAATTTGTGTCAATCTAATTTTGGGTAAACAGGTAGTATTTTTTTTAGAAATGTAGCTATCTTCCCTTTAGAATAATCAACTTCGTCTTGTTCTCAACCATCTGACATTAGCTCTTTGAGCATTTTAATAGCAGACCAAATAACAATAAGACCGAAGATAACTAACACAACTGGTCAAAGTGACATTAGCCACGCCCCAGCAAAGATAAAACACATTCTTAATACGATTGCACCTAGTATTCCTCGGTATAAAATTCTATGTCTATACCTTTGAGGTATAACGAATGATGAGAATATTGCCATCATAACGAATAGATTATCAACCGACAGTGATTTCTCTAATAAGTAACCACTAAAGAAATTCATTGAAGCGTCCAGACCCATTGAAAAATATATATACACATTGAATCCTACAGCCAAAGCTATCCACATACAGCTTTCTATAGCTGCTTGTTTCAAAGATATTGCTTTATCTTCCTTATGCCTTAGATGATCAAATGTCAACGACGCTGCAAGAACCACAAACATAACAATGTAATGTCACATTATCTTTTTGCCGACAATAAAAAGCTAATGTAAGACACTAAGATAACGGCACATATGATGAATGATAACATCCCGCTAAACATAAAGAATACCAATAATGGAGCCAATACTAAGAATGATCTAATAGCAGTATTATTGTTTTGATCCCATCTTACGATAAATCCATTGATTAAGTTAACCAAGAATCTAGTGAAAGGATTTCTCTTTGTGGCACCAAGCCATAGTTGGAATTTGTTTGCGTAAATTTGTCATAAATGTTTTTCAATAAATTTGAGTATAGTATTAAACATTCCTAAATAGGGGGTAAGAATAAAAGAAAAGGGTGGTGGTTAGCCACCCTAACCTACTAAAGACTTTCAGCTACTTGTGAAATGTCTCCGTCAATGTAGTCTCCCATTGCTGTGAAAGCATAGTTGTCACCTGAGTCAACAACCTTACCTACTACTACAGCAGTATGAGCACCACCTTGAGCCAATACATAAGTTGCAAGAACTTCGTTTGTTTCTTGATTGTATACAGTTGCCTTAGCATTTGCAACATCAGAGAACTTAACGTTTCCTGTGTAAATATTTACACAGATGAAGTACTCACCATCACCAGATTTAGTGGCGTCCATTTTAACGAATTCATCGTCTCCATCTCCTGCACCAGTTCTATTGTCTTCTGACAATTCGACCCCAGTAATAGCAGTTCTAGCATTGTAGTATGCTACTTTCTTTGCTCCATTTGCTTTTTCAACAATGAACAAATCAAGATCTGCAGTAATTCCTTCTTTAACGTCCCAAGAGAGACCTACTCTAATTTTTGAGATAGATGAACCATCTGCTTTTTTGAGGTCTAGAGTTTGACCTTTAACCAAGTTGAGTGCTTTCATGTGTGTGTAGAAAAATAGGATAAAAAAGATTAGGTTGTGTATCGGATTCGAACCGACATCTTCCGCTTACTACGCGGATGTTTTTCCATTAAACTAATACATCCATATAGATATACCCCTCACGTGGACTACTCACTAGTTTTCATCCACGCTACTCATATATTGTGACTTGATACATAATACCTATCGTCGCCCAAACTCCGCCACTTGTCCGCCTACATTGTTCGTACACTCCATCATATACCTCTACCCCTACCCTCCGGTGATCAAACCATACTCTCAGTTACCCATATATGACTTGCGGACACCCTGAAACCCGTTCTTTATAACGGGGATAGTTATAACCCATACGTACTTTTTTGCAACACTTTTTTATTTAAAATCCAACTCTGTGAATGGCCGTGGTTTGTTTTTATATTGTCTAACCTCGTTTTTGAGCCATGTACGGTCTCTATCGTTTTGTAAATATCAAACGTAGATCTCTTTGATTGCCCATAATGTACCTAATTCTAATGACTTATTATAGTACGGATTACAAATAGATTCGTTTTCATCTTGTTCGCGTTCTATACCTCTACATATCATACTGAAAATCCCGAAGAATCCAACAAGCTCTTGTGGCAGTTTCTTCTCCGTCTGTCATTTGCGATCAGCTTTTTTGTAAGAGAATCTATACTTCATTCCAGGGATAGCGATGATCTCTTTTAAAATATAAGAGAAATCCTCCCAAGTCATTCTATACAAATTTCATTTAGATTTAAATGTATTGCTGATAAAGAACCCACTGATCCAAGAATCTAACGGAAATTTAACAAACCATAGATATGGAGCATATATACGAACCTTGTTTATATATACGAATTTATTGAATGCTCATCTTAGTAGGACGTTATTGTTATTGTAGGACTTGATAATATCTTTGAGTCAAAGTGTTAACAATAATTCTATAATAGATAGCCCTTCCTCATTAGTCAATTCTTCTATAAAGATTGGACGTAATGATAATTTCTTCCCCGTCATAGAACAGACAGGGATGTGTGTTTTACAGAAAGAGTTAGCCTCCATACCGTCCACAGAGTCTTCTTTGTAAAATATCAAAGACCCCTCGGCTACGGCATGGTTTGGATAAACTATTTTTCACTCACTATTTAGGTAGATCATTGTCATGATTTTTTAGATTTAAATTTCATATAGTTGATAGTCTGGTCAATCTCATCAATCAATCAAGATGTTCATGTCATTTTAGTCTCTAGTATTCTTCTTAAGTTTAGTAGAGATTGACGTGTCCCTTCTTCGCACTCATCAATATCTGATGGGATCCCAGAAGTATTTAAGAATGCCTTGAATATATACCATAGTTGTGGCTTCTCCTCTATATACTTGAAGTCTACGTAACACGCCTGTCAAGGTCTAGCCTTATCAAAATGTTCGTTGATTGTCTTGAATGTAGATATTATATCCATTTTGAAAGCGTCTGAGAACCTAGACATATCAAGATTTATATCGACATAACAACCACCATTACAGAATTCTACCAAGCCCCTATGGACATTGAAGTGATTGAACAATACGATATATTTATTTGCGATATCGTCTGAATCATCTCTAGATAATTGATCGAACATAGCATCAACAAGATACCCTTCATAATCTCATAATCACATTTTTCTAGCTATAGCTATAATGAATCAATAGCATTGTGATGTTCTATAGGTATCTCAATAATCTTTCCCAGAGGAATCAATCTTTATAACTAATGCGTCCTGTACAGAAAGCCATTCATCAACTAATCAATTGATCCCTGTCTCGTCCTTAAATATTTCTAGGACATTTCCAAGAATATTCCCCGGTAGTTCCTTCATGGCTTCTAGTCATCATGCTAACATTTTTCTTTTAGCACAAACGAGACAGATATTTCTTGAGACGGCTGCGGCATCATGGAATTTTGTTTGTCCATCAAATATAAACTGTCAAGAGATTGGGATACTAACAGTACTTAGTGTCTGCGTTCCCTTCATAATATTCTGTCAGTCGAATGCTGTTCTTACTAGCGATGTTACCGCAGCAGAATTTTTCAGGGCATCATTTCTAAATTCTTCTATACTGATAGGAACGCTATGTCTTAATGAGGATTCCAAAACAAATGGAGATGATGCGGCGGGGACACTGTAATGCATACCGAACATCTTATCTAGCAATAATCTTTTGATAGTTGTTTTACCTGAGGCTTTCATTCCTTCGATAAACATACCTGGGATCTGTAGACGTCTGTCTCTAAAGAATTTTGAGTACACCAATCATATTCACATTAAGAATAGGGGATAGATAACCTTAGGCTCATATATTCTAAATAAGATATTTACTATCTCATCTCGTGACATATTAGTTTTCCCTGGTTCGTCTATCTGATCTTTGTTGGAATCAACTGTCCCTACATCACAATACAATCCGTCCATTATATACTTACCTCATGTCCTTACTAGGAATCTCTTCCCAAATATTTCTTGAAGTCATAGACTTTCAGTATGCTCATACTCAGTACTTGTATTAAGGATATATTGTCTCAGCAATTTGATTCACTGAACATTGGTGATACAATCTACTCACTGTTCCATGATCATCTTACTAAATTCTCATGCAGCACTGAACGGCTTAAGTGTGACAATGTTAATACCTTTGTTACTATCAATCTTTACAATTATTTTGCTACCGTCTGAACCTCAATCCGGACGTTTATTTATCTTAAAGAATCCTATTGGCTCTACGATTCCTGCTACTAATTTCTCTACATTTTCTCAGTTCTTCCCGTTAGAGATGAGGACCATTTCTTTTCTTACCTTATCTACTCTGATCTGAGTAGATGCTCAGTATCCTATGATATATGTATCCTTGTCGATAATCTTGATATTGTTTGAGTCTGCATTGATTGTAGCTAGTCTGTCTTGATATTGCTTGATAGCCTCATCACATTTCAAATCATAGTTAGATTTGAACCAGTGGATCAAATCCGGAAGCGAAGATATATTGAGAGCTTGTTTGGCTATTGTGTAGGCATTACCTCTAGGCTTATCCAAGGTAGTATCTGCTGTAAAACAGTTTACCGTGTTTCTAAACTTATGATAAGCATATCCATTTACTTCTCAAGTCTTCGTATGAATTGATCAGTCTGGCAGAGTAGTGAACTTCCCTCATGATACTTTCTCTAATACATCACTGGCGTCGATAGACTCGATCTCTTCGAAGATCTGTTTGATGTCTGGCCATTGAATGTATTTTTCCTTATCTTTACCATACTTCCATAGGATCTCATCGTACCCTATAAACATAGAAGTAAGATCCGTAAGCGAGTATTGAGCATCGAAAGTTTTGATAGATATTTCTTGATCTCCTGTATTGTCTGCCCAGTATTGAGTACTTGGCATAGGGAATCCAGTAGGTATGATCGCTCAGATCCTCTTGGCAATATTTGATGAAATCTTTTTGATCGCATCTTGATTTCCTACCTTGCTGTACTCCTTATCTAATTTAATAAAGATATATTTTCCCTTAGGTGAGGTTATTATCATAGATGGAGCAAACAATCCCTCTCGAGTCTTATTGGCCCCGTCGATGAAAAAAGATAGTGTGTAAATACTATCTGAAACTATGCTAAAGAATATATCTTTCTTTTTCGCTGGAGAGTTCTGTATTTCTATATCATCTATGAGGCATGGATCTTGCTTTCATTTAGCAACTCAAGCCTGCATAGAATAAATATTTGATCACGGAAACCCGTCCAAAAAAGATTTGATTTTATCTGCCTCAATCATCTATTTTATTCAGGATATAAATAGGATTAGTCTTCTAGATGATCTGGCTTGTTATAGTAGCTATATAAAGAGAACATAGATATGATCTGCTCTTTAGTTACTCAATCTGTCCCAGTGAAATCTATAGTAGATAAAGACATTTTTTTACATCAGTTTACAAATTTCTTATAATCTTCTGGTCCTATACATTCCTTGAATAAATTTGGCTGTCCCGTCAATCTTATTTGATGACTAGTAGGCGCAATGAAAGAGACTAACTCTGATATAAGTTGATTAGCGATATACTTATTACTAACTAATTTATTAACAACACTTGCAATGTCCTTTCTAGTTGCCGTGTTAGCCATAATAGTTTTCCCTATAAAGTAGGGATCTCAATCTTTTGATATCTTAGCTTTGAAATATATCTTAGAGTCATAGTGCTTTGTATTCTTTTGTTGCATGGGGAGGGGAAGATTAGATTCTAAAATAATTCAATCCGAGTACATACTCATTTAAAAATTTAATAACTTGGATAGCAGGATATGTTTCATCATACAGGATTATTGTTTCCTTACCGTGTTTATTGATAACCGCTCTATGGTCTGAATGACTGAACTCAATGAAGTGATCAACGTCTATAGTTCGTCCTACTGTTCTCATACTACCATAAGAATGTGATTGCCCAGCACCTTGTGCAGCATAACATACCGTTCTTATAACATCACAGAATTGTTGCCCAGTAAATTCCTTCATAAGTTTAGTTGCTTCTTGATGAGCTAGAAGTCCAGGATTGACTTTCTTTTCTGGTACCTCTTCTAGGGTTGGTGGTGTTTCCTCTTGTGGAGGTATAACCGCTTGAGCAGATTGTTTTGCTAGTTCTTCTTCCTGTTCCTTTGTAACTTGTTGGGCTGATTCTTGTGTCGCTAGTCCTGGAGCTAACTGTTCTGCAGCAGCTTTATCTACTCAATTGTCAATTGCAATTTCTCGTGGGTTGATTGGCATGTGTATTAAGTTAATTATAAAAATTATTCGTAATCTTTCATATCAAGATATGTGAAGTTATTTGTGTATGTTTGATACGCTCTCTTTCTGGCGTACCATTGATTCTCCGTCATTGAAGAATTATCTACTATGTCGTATATATTTATCTCTTGTTTCCCTTCAAAAGATCTCATTGCTCTTCCCGATGCTTGTATAACATTAGCTGGCTCTCTACCTGAGAAACAGACTATAATTGTATCTACTGCTGGATTATCGAATCCTACTCAGAGGATTTGTCTTGTTGCTACCAATACTCTTTTTTCTTCAAATTGCAACATAATTTCATTTCTTTTTTTTGTGGTAGTTGTGGCAACTATGAATGGGATATCAAGTTCTTTTCAAAATCTCTCGGAAGTCTCAGCTCTGTCAGTCATGATAAGTATTTTTTTGTTTGCTGATAAAGACTTCTTTACTAGTCTTTTCACCACATCTATTTTTTCTGGGTTTGCTTCTAACATTGTCTTAAGATTATTCCAATCAGCATACTCATCGAATAGTGTCTTGAGTTTTATCTTAGTAACCCTTATGTCAAATTGAGAGATAAGAAACTCTCTATATTCATAAGCATCTACTATTCTTCCCCAAAATTTTAGGAAGTCACCATACTTAAATCAAGACATATCAGGAGTTCAAGTCATAGCATACTTATATTGACATTGGGTCTCTATGATCATATTTCTGTATGTGTTTTTGATGAGTAGATGTGCTTCATCGAATATAGTTATATCCCATTCCCCATTATATTTTTCTAAGAATTTTTTGTAGGAAGCATAAACAACAACCGTTATGTCATTGAATTGTTTCTTCATTCCATAGTAGATACCTACTTGTCATGGGAATTTTTCTTCTAATGATGCTGATAGTTGTTGTGCATTCATAATTGTATTTGTCAATATAACTGTCTTTCATTTAAGCTGCCCTATTATCCAAGCAGTTGTCACCGTCTTACCGTATCCAACATCGGCGTATAAAAGACCGTATGGTTTCTGGATAAGTTCTTTCTGTGGTCTATCCTGATATCGTCTAAGTACTGTAGTATCGTGTATTGTAATAGGCTTATTTATTACTGACTCTACCTTTATTCCGAAGTGTTCACAAGCAGAGATATTACACTTCCCATTCCTAACATTCCATAGTGGATAGAAATCTGGTTGCATATATCAGGCCTTCTCATTGATCCTAGTTAGCTTTTCTTTCTTGTAATTTTCTGTACGCAAAAAAGATTTAGGATTAGCGAAGGTATTTAGTTGTGTTATCTCTGCAAGAGTTATTGATCAGTTATGGAGCATCGTAGACAACAGGAGGTAAAGGTTGATTAGAATAGATAGACGTGTGCTATCTAGCTATTCTAATGAACCCTTACGGGCTCATTGACTAGAACGGTAAATCATCATCATTCTTTGGTGCTGATGTAGTACCTCAAATCTTTTCTAATTTCCAACAAGTGATAGCATTGAAGTATCTACCTGCTTGAGTTTTAGATTCATTAGCCCTGCTGTTGAGATTAACTAAGATAAGATCTCCTTCCTTTACTCCTTCGAGCAAACCAATCTTGTCTCTAAAGAAATCTACTGCGAGACTTCCTTTGAATTCTCTATCTGTATTCTCTTCGAGAACAACAGTTTGTTTTTCTAGATCAGCTCCGATAATTTCTTTCGGGCAAATTGTTTTAACGATTCCTTCGAATTGCATGGTGAAATAAGTGTAAGAATAAAATACTAATTTATTGGAGTAGCTCCTACAGGTTACCGACAACAGAGCTAACGTTTCGCGACATTGATACTTGCGGGATCAAGACGGTTTTACGATGGTGCATTACTACATCCACCTCCAATGGTGATTACTTCTTAGCGATGATGATTGCTTTGTATACATTGTCTCTGTCGCTTTCATCAGAGTATGTGATTATCTCTTCGAATCAGCCCATAGTAACTATCTTTAGTACAGGCTTGAATCAGTCTTGTTCTACCTCAGCGGCTATAAGAGAGATGAGAGATGGATTGACCCAGTTATTACTCTGGACATGGATCCGAGGCACCGCACTCTTTACTAACTTAAATGCATCATCTCTTTCTATTTGGGTATCATATCAGAAGTCTAGCCATTCTCAATTAGAAAGCCTAGCTGATATAAAATATCTACCATCGTGTCAGGTATATGTTTGTACCCATGACATTAGATTGGGTACAACCCATATCCTTCATTTGAGATTTAATAGCATCGGATTAGATAATTATTTAAACAACTTACAATCAGTGTAGGTTAGCTCGACCATAGTTTCGTAATCTATAGCATCGTTCTGAAACAACTCTATCATCTTACAAGAGATGTCTCTAGTCCAAGATGGCGCTGGCGTATAGCGATCCTTAACATCATCATAAACAATCTTAGCTATGCGGTTTTTCACTTCTCATTGCATTGTATTTTTTAGATCGTCTATATCTACTAGTTCATACCAATAGACTTTAATATTATAGTAACCACTATCTCCATCTCATCCATGATCCCGATGCTTATTTTGATACATCCCAATATCTCATTTATGTAGCTCCATACATTCTTTTATTCCTTTGATTTTACTCTCTAATGTTCCTAAGGAATCTCATAATAAGTCCCACTCTTCTGATTTAGCTCTTAATGTTCTATATTCATAACTTCAATATCTAAGTTCTCCTGATTTATAAAGTTTGTTAGCCTCTTTGACGCTATTCTTCCAAGACGATTCAACATCTTTGGCGATATCGTCGATCATTCATTTGGTTAGTTGCATGATAGTTGGTTGAATATAAATTATCTCTTTGCAAATCTTCCCTCGCATCAGATCTTGAATTGGCACCCTTCACAGAATTTATTGTTATGTCTAGGATATTCTCCCAACATATTACATTCAAGATATTTAGTCATAGTTCTGTCTACATATTCTTGACATTCTGATCTACATCTAATAATTGTAGCTTTCTTCATAGAACCTTTAGCTTTATCCCAACAGACAAAAGAGAATTCAATCTTATCTACTTTATAGTAATCCATAAGCATCAATGGATATACGAAACTTTGAGCATCATAGTCAAATAAATTCCCATCAATGTAATACGCATGAGTAGAAAATTTAAGATCTTCAACGCTGATAAAGACGTCTTCTTTTGGATTATTTCTATCAAAGTCACGAGGAATTATTACAAGATCAGTACTACCAACAATCATCTCATCCATCCATTTAAGATAGTGCTTGGCTTCCTGGTAAACATAGTTGTCTTTCTTGAGATTTTCTACATATTTCCTAGCCTCAGCATGTGCTTTTTTCATCATATGAATTTGTTTGAAATCCACAGAGAAGTTAGCCATATACCAAGTGAAATATGCATCAGTAGGTCCATTACTATTCACCGCAATGTTTAGCATATCACCCGGATAAGTCTCAGCGATATCAGGTGAGTATTCATCGTTCTTAAATTTGAACGGACACTGTATGAATGATGTCAGTGATGTTACATGAATTGGGTTCATTGTGATAGGGTGCAATTAAAACGGGAGATCATCTAGATCAGCCGGCTGCGTTATGCTAGGAGGTGAGACAATCTCACCATCCTTAGTGTTACTAAACATATCCTTGCGGAATTGTCAACAGTCTATGGTTATCATATCCACAGATTCCTTACCCATTTTGATTGTAAACTCTTCTTTAACTTCGTATAGTTTACCGATCTCTAGTTTCTTGAACTGTGTTCATTCACTGTCATTTGTATTACACCTTAGCATTCTTTTCCTTGGTTACCTTTAAATATGAACTTGGTTGGATATCCAAAAATTCAAACGCTTCAGGAGATTCTTTTAAGAAATCCATATTGACTGTTTGTTTCACAACACCACCACCTAATTTCTCTACAAGTTGTGATAGTTCCACCCCCTCTTTTAGGACTGTCTTATTGACAGAGATTTTAGAAAGAGTATACCCATTCATAGATATAGGTGCTTCGATATCATCTAAGATAGGTGCAATTATTTTTAGTTCATCTTCCATCTCTTTGATAGAATTTTTGAGTTCGATATATCTTGCAACTACTGCTGTCATATCTGGCTTTCAACTATTCCCTGAGTTGTTTCAGATGATTGATCCGTTGATGTTTGATCATTCGATGGTGATTGCGTTCATTCTGGTAGCTGATTAGTTTGTAAAAGATTAAGTGAAGCCAGTGCTTCATTATACATAACCCCCATAGCAACATGCTCTGGACTTTTGTCCGCTATTCTGAAACTTTCTTTAAGTTCTTTTAATACTCAAATGAGTTTCATCTTGTCGCCCACAACAGATGCTTTTGTTGCGTCTAATAAGATTGGATGAACCAACTCATTAAATTTTTCTTTTATTTGTTCAAGAACTGACTCAGAGGATTCTCCTGGAATAATCTCAACTCCTTCTTGTACAAAGTTACCTTCTCCTTCTTCTGGAATATAAGGCATTCAACCCAATTCACTTGGGAATGCAGCACGGAATCCTTGTCCGATAGCAACCTTTTTAATCATGAACTCTGGCATGGTTGCCCAAGTCCCTTGATATGATCAGTCTGATTTCTTCTTAGCAAATTCTGTCATAGATACATCCCATTCAAAAGGGAGTTTCCAATCCTTTCTATGAATAGTTACTCTAGCTCACAGCAATTTGTTATCTTTGTCTATGATTGTATTTACAGTCCAACCATCTAGTTGCCCGCTTCTCATAGCTCTTTCGATATACGTTTGATATCCGGTAACTATTGTAAGTTCTGGCACCTTCTCCCGCTTACCATTAACATTGACACTCTTTTCATATGGGATAGCATAGATCTCCCTCTTGAATGGATTTAGATTGAATCCCTTGGCTATGTTTAAAAACATGATAAGTTGGTTGTCTGAGAGTTTTGTATTACTACCCAACAAGAAGTCTTTAATCATTTTGTCTGTTACTTGACCTACAACCAATTCTGATTGTGTGGTCTCTGCTAGAACTTCACTTGGCTTAGGCGTCATCTGTTTCGGGGTTAATATTAAATTTGCTTAGTAAGAATAATATTTGTTGCATTTCTTGATCTTGTGCTGAGTCTAATTTGATTTGTAAAGATCTAACAATAAGGTCTTCTTCTTCTTGAGTGAAACAAGGATTGAATATATCTTTGTGTCAATCTTCGTTCATAGATAGCTGCCCGTCTTTGCTGATCTCCATCTTAAATCTTGTGATCTCAATTTGATTAGGGACCAATTTGTTTGATAAAGAAATGATTGTTGGAGCGTCAGATTCTAGCATTTCCTCGTCTTGTGGTTGAGGTAATGTTCCTAGGATAATAAGTCTATCGAACATAGATACCCAAAAATTCTCATCTCTCATTTTTTCTTTTTGAACCTTTACTAACTTTACTTTAATTTCATCATTCTTTTCCATAACTAGATCTATTTATAAAAGTAAAGCATTGCGTATAATCCTGCGACTGCGATGAAAACAAGAGCCAATCAAATGACTACTGGCTTGGTGTTAAGGCTGAAAGAAAATTCTGCCTCTATTGATTCTTCAACCCTATGGGGTGCGGCAACTTTGGATGATTTCTTTGTGTTTGTCTCTACCGGAGTAGGTTCCTTTGTATTAGATCTTGGTGTTTGGATTCTTCTAGATGGTTTCTTGTCCATTAGTGCAAAATATAAATTAAAAATTTAACAATCCGGAGTTCGTTCAATAGATCTGTACTGAGATATCCTATATAATCAATTAGGTATCTTATGAGCACGAGCATAAGCCCTTAGCTCTAACAATTCTTTTTTCTTAGCTACTTCTGACGTCTCATTGCTTCGAGAACACAGCATCTCTAGAAAAGTATCCAGTATATACTGACGTTTTTCTCAAGCATCGTCAAAAATTGGTTGGTTTTTATTCATCAGATTGTGGGCATAATATAAACGATACGTACTTTTTTGCAAGAGATTATTTGTTTTTTTGTCTTGGCTTCTTAAACTTACCATACTTTATTCTGAATACATATGTAGTTTTCATACTTAGGTTTGTTGTTTCTTTCCAGAAACAATATCTCATAACGTGATCGTCCATAAGAATATCTTTTTCCACTTTGTTTGCGTCTTTCTCGTCAACCTCGAATGTACAATCATTATCGAATTTTCATCCTTCTGATCGCTTCTCATTCTTTTTAATCTTGACTTTTAATAACGTAGCCATAATAAGTTTTTTGATAAAGAGATAAAATTAGTTTACTGGTTCAAGGCTTTCTTCTAGAACTCGGAATTTACCGTTACTAGAATCAAGAAGATATTCTACTGTAGTTCATCAAATTCTTATCCCTAATATGGGGCGAACGACTATGTATGTATCGTCAGCTCTTTTACATAGATCTCCTACATTAAATTTAGTGATTACTTTTACTGTCTTTGTTGATGGTACTTTCTGTTTGAATTCCATTGGGATAGGGGGTATAAAATAAAGAACTAATAATTTTCTTCGAGCCAGTCGAAATAAGCGTCAGCCATATCTCTTTTAACCTGAGGCCAGTCTATGCTATCATAGTAACTGTCTAGTTGTCAGCTATTTACTAGGTAAGCCCTAGCTGAGTTATCCTCTACATACTTCTCTAGATACATCGCTTGGTTCTCGTTCTCGAAATCCTCGGGAGACATATCCGGGCGAAATACAACTTTTTGTTTTCTCTTTGGTAGTGGTTCAGCCATTAGTTCGGTTGGTTACTTGAACTAAAATATGGATTTCTACACAATCATAGGCAATACCCAGCTGAGTATTGTACTCTGTGAGGTATGAATAAGTCAGCCCTATCAGGATTAGCTAGGCATACCATATTGCTTACGATATATATTTTCCCTGGCTGTTCCTTAGGTAGTGTCGATGGTACCAATTGATTTTCATAGACAGGGATATCGTTTACATATCCTATCAACATCTCATTCTCCGAGATCCTGATACGCCCGTGTGCTGGGATGCTATAACCACTAGCAAAGGAGACTACGTGTCAAGTTAGGTTAAATATCTGAGTTCACTCGTATGCTGGCACATCTTGGTTGATGTTGAAGAAATCTTCTTGTTGTTGCACTGGTTCGAGCTCTTGAATTGGTTCAGGCTCTGTCATCTTTGCTAGTGTATTTGTTCTAGATTCTTGCATCTCTAGCTTAGTTCTTCTCTTGCGTTTTGGCTTTACTTCTCAAGATTGTTCTAGCTTAATCTTCTTTGGTCTTCATCTACCTCTCTTAATTGGCTGCTCTTCTTCCATATCTAATCAGACAATTACCTCTTTCTTTGGTCTCCCTCTTCATTTCTTGACGATTGGTTCAGTCACTTGTTCTGCGAACGGTTTACTGATTAGTTTGTTGTATTGAACTGGTACGAATGATGTTTCTCTAACTAGAATTGAGCCACCATTTTGTTCTATAACATAATAATCAACTCATTTCATAGTATGAGTATAGGATATTATTTTACTTACTGTCCCGTTATTCATTTGGATGAGTAGCCCTGGGGCAAAATGCTTTTTTGTCATTACAAATTATAGTGGATAAAAATGCTGATAAAGAATTTACTTTACTTCTTTTAGAATATCTTGAAATGTTTTATTTGTTTCAAGTAGATATTCCGAAAGCAAGTGATTCAATCTATTGTGTATCCATACTAATTCCTTGTGATGGAAAGAAGAGTTCCCCCTATTTATATCAATCCATTTGAGTTTGTTTTTCGCCTCTGCTTTTAGTTTCATAAGTCCGATGACTATCTTGTCTGTTGCTTTCTTATTAGCCATATGTAATATAATAGAAATAAAATTATCTTTTTTTTATGATACAAAATTCTCTATTGATCCCGAGTTCGTCTAGCTTTACCTGGATATAACTCGCGTCATATGTAGTGAATAACAGATCGTCCTGAATCATTACAACCTTAGGACAATTCGGTTTGAGGTGTGCCTTATAGACGTATCGCATTATCGGCTACGGTATTGAGATAAAAATTCTAATAATTTCGCTTTCATCCCCTCTTCATTTTTCTCGCTCTCTATAAAGATATAGTCTTCTTCCATTTCTAGTATAAGAGACTCAACTTCTGCGATATTATTTATTATTGCTCATTCCTTTTCTAATATACTTCTAACTTTGATATAGAAATCTGCTCTTCCTGGGTAATATACTCTTCCGAACATCTATTAGTCTGTTATAGATAAAGACTTCGCCTCTTCTGCTAGTTCTTCTAATCTTTCAATCATTTCGTCATATCAATTTTCGTAAGTCACAAATTGATCTTCTAGAGTTATTGCATATTTTCTTCACTTCTCTGTGCCATATCTAGGGGTTCGTCTGTCTGTCCTGATTTCTATATCCGTTCTATCTTCACTACAAGCGACTACTTCTGCGTATATTCATTTACCTTTGTAGAGATTTGTTATTAAAAATCCTATCTCTAAATCATTGGCGTTTTCTAGTCGCTCATCTTTTTGTTCGGTTGTGAGCTTTGCAAGTGTCCCGTCTTCGTCTATAGCTTCTTGGCGTCAATAACCTTGACAAGAACATTTATATTCATTCTCCTCTAATACTTTTTTACTATCTGTGCTTTCGTGGTAGTATTTTGCCATTCTATTCTTGTCAATCAAATAAAACATCGTCCGGCGTTCTGTCATCGTCCAGTGTTGCTGGCTTTTGTTCTGATGCATCCATTAGTTCTATGCTTTCTTCTACCACTCGGTATCTATTCTCTTCGTGATTATCCGGGTCATCCCCCGTATGGAAAGAAGTATTTTCTATATCAAAAATAATCTCTCGAGAATATACAATATCTTTATAATTATGAAAACTCGCGATAACCCCTGGTATTTTTTCTGGAAGATTATTCCAATATTCTTTTGTTATTACTCGTACTTTTTGTCATTTCTTATATTTTTCCTCCTTCGTTTCCTGTTCTCTCGCGTCGGCTTCTGTTAGTTCTTGTATAGCCATCTTGGATTGTAATAAGAAAAGTAAAGACCGGCGCACCGGGTTGATAAAGGACCTACTTGTACTCTTTTGCGTATCAATCGGCAATCATTGCTTCGTTGACGCTTTCGTTTTCTAATAAGATCTCTCCCAATAGTCTGCCATAGTAGTCCTTATGGTTTTCAAGTTTTATATTTATCCTACCCGGACGGCTTAGGATTTGTCTTAGGTGGTCCTTTGCTTCTTGTCCACCGCTTTCGGCGTATCAATATCTTAATGTGTTGCTCTCGGGCGCGTCAATCCCTGTTAGTCTTAGGGATTGCTTTTTTCCTTGGTATTCTACTTTGACTGTGTCCCCGTCGATAACGTACAAGAGTTTGGGGGCGTCTGTATGTAGAATAACAAAAGACGCTCCCCCAAAAAATAACAAAAGCACAATAACTAATAGACTTTTTTCAGCGTTCATACGTCGGCTATTTTACAAAATAAACTGTATAGTTTCCGTTTGTTTCAAAACATTTTACACCGTTTTTGTCTGCCGTTTTGATTTCGTCGTATAGAAATCTTAGCCCATTATCTGTCAAGAATTGGTTGAAATATATTCTTGTTGTGTTGCTGTAATCCCAGTCCTTGTAAATATAAATGATTTGTTTTACTTGGTCGATGTCGCAAATTTGCGAGCGGTAAGACTGAAACGTGATGACGTGTTTTTTTAGGTTTCACTTTTTGTCTGTTTCTTTTTGTTCGATTTCAATTTGATTGGCTACTGGCGCACCTGTTCTAGTGCTTCAAAGGTTTGTTGCTGTTATAGACATTGTAGGGTTTTGGAAAAGGTTAAAAAGATTTTGATAAAGAAAACTATTTGTACAGAATTCAAATTGCTGACGCTTCGTCGCGTTGTTCTCGCTTTAGGTCTAGGTTTTCTATAATTGATTTGATATTCTCTGGATATTCACCATAAATATATTGACATCAATTTTTATAATCGTCTTTGCCTTGTATTGTAGTAAAGACAAAACGCCCGTTTTTATTTGGGTCTTCAAATTCTCATCGGGCACATCATCTACAGCAAGAGAAGGCTTATTTTGCAAAGGTGCGTTGCCTGTTTAGTATCTTGAAAACTCTGTTGATTTTCTTTTTGAAATCGTTTCTTTCTTCTGGTGTTAGTTTATATTTTGTCATCGTAGATTATAGATAGGGGATAAAAAAATTAGAAATATATTTGATTGATTACTTGAATTTCTGACGGGTGTCAATTAGCATTGCCTTAAATTCTGCTTCTATTCTTTTAAATTCCTGGAATTTCTTTACTATATCCTCTGGTGTTGTCTTGTTATTTCTCATAACCTGATAGAATGCGACTAATTTTACTTTCTTGTGTCCTGCTGCACTAGATAAAAAACTCGAGATCATACTATCAAACAGCCTTTTTATTCTATCATCTATAGAATAGAGCACTTTTAAATCCTTGTCCGCCTGTTCTTCTGTTATCTTTGCATATTTGCTTAGCAAATCATTATCGACTAGGCAGTAGAATTCTACACTTCGTGTCCCATAGTGGGCTAGGTCGCTCAAGTTAATTATTTTGATTTTCATCGGATTGGCGAAAAGAAATAAAGCTTTCTATCAATATCGGATAAGTAGAAAAGGTGTTGATTGGTCCAAAGTTTGACTGTCATTTGTTGGCGTCTGTGTTCTCCTTTGGGTAGAAAAAATCCATACAATACATATTTTTTATTACGTCAATAGTATCTTTGCAAGGTTCTCAATTATATCCGCAGACAATCTCTATTTTTGTAGTGGGTTTTAGTCCGTGTTTGTCTAGAGTTTTGCTGTCGTGAAATAATGAAAAATTCTGTGCTTGGATTTTTCCTATAATCATTGGGAATTGGTAGTTGATAAATGTTTTTATTCTGTTGTCCCTGTGTTTGTATTCTCTTCTTGGATTTCCTCCAATATATTTTCTAGTTCTCTATTAGTTTTTTGGTAAAGTTCCGCCTTTAATACGTCAATATCGTATTGCGTCAAGGTGATTTGTTTTTGTGTTTCTCTGATTATTTCTTGGATGATGTAGATTTTAGGCATTGGTTCGGGTTGCTAGATAGTAAAAACGCCCGGAGTTCGGGCGTGTTGGTTTGATAAAGAACTTCTTTTTAGATTGCGTTGAATTGTGCAAGCGTCCCAATAATTAGCACGGCAACCACTAGCGCCCGCAGTCGGGTATGTTTTATTGTGTCTGTGATTTCTTTTTTAGTTTCTTTTGTCATCCGTCTAGTAGTTCTCGAATAAAACGTTGATCGCTTCAAGTTCGGCGTGTGTGTATACTCTGCGCAATTTCTCGGCGTTGATTTTTAATTGGTTAAAAATATTCTGGCTTTCTCTCGCGTTTTCATATCAAAACTCCTCGATAAAATCGAAATAGTCGCCAGTATCTTGCGCCGTTCTGTAGTCCATAACTAAACAAGCGAGCGCGGCAGATTTTACCTTGTCGACTCTCTGTTCTGCTGTTTGGTTGCGTCGTTCTCTCAATTCTTTTTGACTGAGCTTTGTTTGTCTGTTTCTATCAAATATGAATGTCCTTGCTCCCTGTTCTACTTCGTAGTCGTGTTGACTTCCGAAAAAATCAAAAGTTTCTTTTCAAATCTTAATTTGATATTGGAAACGCTTTGCGCCTCGCTTCTCTGTTTCGTGCTTGGCTGTGATTTCAATTTTGTCTGTGTGGCTTTTTACGGTGTCGTTTTGCATCGTGATTTTGGCTATAAAGTAAAAATAAAAAGCGTCAGCCTCTCCCCGTTTTTGATAAAGAAAAACAAGCTAGCCCGCTTCACTGGGATTTGTTTAACCTCATCAAAAAAACAAGCTGACGCTTTTTATTTTTACTGTATATGTGATGATATTATTGTAGATATTATTATATAGAATATAATAAATCTCGGACATCGTAGGGGCTGGCGCTTGACTTTAGGGTCTACCGTCGAGGCGGGGGCGTCTATCTTTTCTCTTGCTCTGTCCTGTGTGTAAAAGAACGCTTGACGGGTTCGGGTTGCCCGTGCTTTGTTTGTTGTTGCTTTGCTTGGTTGTGTAGTGATTGTTTCTGGTGTTGGGTTTTCTTATGCGGTTTATACTCCGCAAACTAAATCATTGTTTAGTCCCAATCTGTTGAAACAATTATATATAGAATGTGTTTTTTTGCAAGTCTTTGCGTGTATTTTGTGCAATACTTTGGTTATCAATGGGACTTGTACCTCTTTCTAGATTATGCTTTATTTTGTGGATAGCTGTAGAACTGACGCCGTAGGCTTTCCCTATCTCTCTTATAGTCATTCATATTGATAGGTCTTCTCTTATTTTTTCTAGTGTTTGGCTGTCAATCTTTTTTGCTTTCCTGTTTTTATTCGTTGCGTCTGTTTGGTTGTCTTGTGGTGTTCCTATAAATAGATTATCTTTGTTGTTGTTGTTTGGGTTGTCGTCTTTGTGGCAGATGATAAAGAGTTTATTTTTAATATCATATCCAAGAAACGCTTGAGCCACTAACCTATGGGCTAGATATTTTCTTTCCCTGCTGTCATCCTTGAGAGAATAAACAATATAATGTTTCCCGTCTTTGTTGGTCTTGCCTTTCCCTCCCTTAAGATTTTTATATTGTCAATTCTTAAATAATCTTTTACAGTTTCCCAAGTTGCTGATTTGATATAGTGGGTATGCTTCAATTGTTTTTCGTTCTTCCATAGTGTGGATATTTCAAATATAAATAGATGTTTAGTGTTTTATTGATTGCCTTGTTGTTTACTTGTATATTTAAAGTATAATCAATTTTTATTAAAAAGCAAATCTTTTTTCGCGAAATTAAGACTATTATCATATAGCAAGTAAGCAGGTAAGAAGCGGGCTTGCTCTTGATATATTAAAGACAGCTTGACATTGTGCGTTTTGATAAAGAAACCGTACTACATAGTAGTATAGTATATGAATTATATATAGTATATATTTTATTTTTTATTTTATTATATACGATGTATATTTTGTGATGTAAATAAATATAGATCAAATATATATACTATATGTATCTCATATACTATACTACTATGTAGTATACTTTGTTTATAATACGCAGTAAATGTCAAGTGTTGTGTGTAGTGTGGTGATGATGTCAAGTGTTGTGTGTAGTATAGTATAGATGTCAAGGATACACTGGCTGTATATTCTCTCAGATCGTAGAGACTACCTGCTTTCTAAGGCAACCCTCCTGCCTGCCTGCTCTCTCTTCTCTACGTACACTATCCTCTGATACGCCAGATCCGACCTAAGCAAATGGGAGGGGGTAAGCCCCCAGAGGGCAGGGATATATATACTATCTCCTCCCGAACATTTTTCCAAAAAAAAGAGATTTTAGGTATACAAAAAATGTATATAGTATACAAAAAATGTATATAAATCTCTTGCAAAAAGATATGAACTGTATACACTGGTTGTATACAAGAGGTCCAAGCCCCCCCCTAACTCCAGGCACTAACTACAATTCCAAAGACATATACACTGAGTGTATACATCAACTCCATAAGTATACAAAAAATGTATACATATACACTGGTTGTATATCCACTCATCAATAAACATCTTTTTATATACAAAAAATGTATACCATGCCAAACAATAAAGATCTTAGAAATATTCTTATAGACGAAGCTGTGCCTGTGTGATCTAAGATTATGTTTAAGTGAGAGAAGAGATACTATACAGTTATGGCGAGTAACGCGTTTGTCTCTGTATGTACTAAACCATATCCACAGAATGATACTGTTCGATATACGATTATAGACTGGACTGCTAAAATAAGAGGTCCTGAAGATCTTATATTTGGACTTGGTGCAGAAAATAGAGTGGAATGTGAAGATATGTTGCAAAGAGTTACTAGTGGTGAGTCTTATATATCTGAGAGACATTGTGTTCCATTAGATATAGAGAAATCTAAATTAGTGCGAAAACTTAAAAATTTTTTATAAATAATTGTGTACATTATGAACGCGAAGGAATTTAGAGACAAGTTGGAAGCGGATGGATTTATGAATTTCCAGGAATATGCGCCGCAACCGAAAGTGAATATAAGAAGTTTGCCTCAGAATATTTATAAGATCGTGAAGAAGCTGGAGTCTACAGGGCTGTATGAATTTGATGGCTACTTTTTTATAAAAAAGTGAACAGATAACCACCTGAAACAAACAGAGACGAAAACAATAATAATTCCCAGCCAGGACCATGATGATTGTCATCAACAACCAAATAGTGTATTACAAGAAAACAATAGGATCCTGATGCAAATAAATGGCGAATTAGAATTGGACATAGCAGCTCTCAAAAAATATAAAGAGGATACAAAAAACATTAAGTCCGAGTTAGATGACGCATTGTTTTGGAAGGCGGATACGGAGAAGAAGTATCAAGCTTCCTTAAACATAATCCAGATCCAGGAGGAACGCATCAAGGAACTGGAATGATAGATCCCCTAAACAATTTTTACTTTATACCCCCATATACCCATGCCTAAAAGTTGAAGAAAATTAAGAGGTCAAAGAATCAGATGAAAAATTATTAAAGAATGAGGCACAAAGAAACTCATGGAGTATCTTAAAGCAAATAATAAATAATTTTACCTATAACCCCTACCCATGGCCGAAAAAGATACCAAGCCACAAATTCTTAGCCAGGAAGCGATAAACACACTTATTGCTACCGATGCTTTCAAAGAAAAAGCTATACAAAGTATTATCTTAACTAATAGCCTGTATGATAATATTCTCCAACTTGATGCCAAGTGATTGGTGTTCAAATATAATGCGCACTCTATGGACTATAATTTTTATATAGCCTTCAAACTTAATGGGAATCTAATGGAATCCAATGGTAAAATTGACGTAGCTTTCATAAATTGAATGAGGGATAAATATAATATTTGATCTGCACTAAAAGATATCATGTGTGATTCAATTGCCCTGGCAATATCTAACGAGCTATTCAAAACGAATAATGATTCCATAAACATATTTGCTAAACAGGCGATGAAAAATATTTTTTAATTTATACTCCATGTATCCATGAACTTCACTCATAAAAGATTGACTGATGCCCCAGAAGAACAACAAGTAATACCACAAACAATCCCCGATATGATCGCTTACCGAGAAGAAGCACTAACTCATTATGATAAATCATCTACCACAGCATTTCGTATCAAGGAGAGGATAGTACAATTAAAACATCTACAAGATAGTGTCCAGAAATTCAACAGCTAAATCATAATCCCCTTGTATTTATAATCAAAAAAGATACAATACTGTCGTCTTTTAGATTATAAAAACACTTACAGATGGTAAAAACTACAGCAAAAAAGTTCAAACCAACACACAAACCAAGAGTGCCAACTAATAAATATTTGGAAGAAGGGTGGAGAAAATTAGATCTCGATCTTAAAGATTCCACAGAAAATATCTTCAAAGTTCCAGCTAAGCAGTGGAAGAAACGATGAGTGCTTGGTAGAAAAATGTTCAATGATATGTTCCAAATAGTGGAGAAGAATGCCAGTCTATTCCAGCATCCAGATTTCCCAGAAAAACTGGTGTCTAAAAAAATATGGAACACCACAGCATTTAATGTAGCCTGGATGTCAGCAGATATTGTTGAATCAAATATCAAAGAGCTTATATGATAATCCGGAATAATTCTCTTGCAAATAAATACATATTGATTACAATACCAAAATTAAGTATATATATTTATATTATAGAGTGTTTCATGAAAGCAAAAGAACTTAGATGATTACTTGAATATATATCAGATAATGTTGAAATATTGGTAGCTTGAGAGGATGGAATGAATAAAATATATTTTTCAAACGCGTTTCATAATCCTAGAAAAGATTGATCAGAAGGTAGAATGGTAAGTATCATGTTATATACTGTTCCAGAATCTAGAGCTGATGAGCTCTTCGCTATACCGGACAATCTAGAGTGTTAGTTTTTTTTATCTATACCCCACATACCCATGGCACAATTATCACAAGAGGCAGAAGATCGTCTTATCCAGATTGATCAAAGAATTCAATACCTTTTCGATTTATCAATTAGACACGGTAGTTCTGATGAGATTACGCAGGAAAGAGAGGATCTTATTTTGGAAAAATCATCTATACTATTAGGTAGTGAAATATCTACAGTTAAGGCAAAGAAACTTACTGGTGCGAAATCTGTTATCAATAAAAAAACTAAGGTTAAGATAGTTAAAAAAGTTTCAGTCCCTAAAAAGAAATAGCCTATGTCATTCAGCACTCCCGAGACAACACGTTCCTCTAGTCCGATAAATATGCCTGTAGATATCCTTAGGATTAACCCGAGGCTATATTCTGGTTTTAGAGGAACGGATGTCGACGGGAATGTTATTATATATCCTACTTACCAAGCAGCTGTTCAGGCTTGAGCAGCTCAGGTGTCGCCTAATTATAAACAATGAATAGAGAGTCCAAATATAAATCAGGATGGTACATGAGTATCACAACCTAAACAGCCAACCCAGCCATCGGAGGTGGATAAATATATCCAGGGGCAGATAGATCAGTCTAGAACAGCATTGAATCCACAACAGCCAACTCCTATAAAAACTTTACCTGCAACCACTAACTAACTATGCCGTCAAATTCTAAGGCTTATCAGAAAGCAAATTATAAAAAATACCGAGGTACTAAGGCGGAACTTAAGTACCGTTCCTGACTCGTAAAGGTGAATAGAGACGCCGGAACTTATGGTAATCATGATGGTAAAGATTGGGATCATAAGAATGCTAAACCTACCGATTTCCGTAAAAGTAATCTACGCTCTATAAGCGCTTCAACAAATCGTAGACTATGAGCACAGAAAGCCAATAGAAGACGCTACGGTAAATAGTTTATCTATAATATTATACCATGGTAAATTTGTTAAATCGTTTAGAATGAAAACTTATGAAGAAGGGGTTCTCTAGATCTAGAGCTATAGGTACAGCAACCAATGTGCTTACTAGAGCAGGAGATCTTAATGGTAAATGAAAACCAACTCCTAAGTGAATAAAGAGAGGAAAGATGACTCCTACTCAAAGGGCTTCTACAAGAAAGAGATAGTTCTATAGATCTTTTATATTCAATATAACCACATTATGCCAAAAGAAGAATTGGATAAATTTCTCCGTATATTCTATAAAGATGTTATAGTGAGAGAATTGCAAGCTGCTAATGTACCACAAGAAGTTATTGATGCATACGAACTTCATTTAACAGATGAAGATTATAAAAAACTCCAACAAAGTATGGAGAATTTTTTGATGAATTGGTGAACTAGATTGCTTAATTAGTTTTTTATATTATACCCCCTATACTAATGCCAGACGAAATGAAATGTAATTCTAGTGATGTAAAAAAAGTTACTTACACTCAGAGATTAGAAAAGATTGTAGAAGAACAAACTATCACCCTAAAAAATCTAGACTCTATTCTCAGTAAATTATGACTATGGTTAACAGATCCAGAAGTAGATAATGTTGCGTGTGACTCATGTGGTAATTCCTCAAGTATAGAAACACTTATTTCAAGAATAAGTAGAAATAATTATGATATCGTTAGAGCAACAGAACTTATTGAAAGAGCTATTTAGCCTAAATATCTACCCCTATGCCAATAAAAATTTTGATCGGGATGCCCATCTTCGAGGGACTCCCAGTAGAACAAGTTCAGTCTATACTTATGATTCAACGCCGAGCATTGGAATCAACGCCTGTAGTACAGGTGGACTTTTGTATGCCCACTAGAACTACTTTGGTCCAGGCTAGAAACGAAATTATCAGAGAAGCTGTCGATGGTGAATATACTCACCTCTGCTGGCTTGATGATGATAATCCAGTTCAGGACCCGTATGAAGCGATAGCAAGTATGCTAGAATTTATGGAATCCAAAAAAGATTGTCATGTGGTTTCTGGGTTGATTAAATCTAGAGATGATTCACATTTCACTATCTATTCAAGTGTTGGAGAAATAGGTCAGTCTACTCCACAATATGAACCATTTGTTCCAGCTCTAACGGAAAACCCATGAGTTGACCAAAATACTTATGAACCGTTCCAGGCCGATGCTATTGGGTTTGGATTTGTACTTATGGATAGAGAATCATTCACAGCAGTATACAAAAAATATCATGGATACCCAGTATCTCAGTGACTTACTGCGTATACTTGAATAGTGGTCGATCAGGATAAGGACTGAGAACAATTGTGTATAGTAGAACTCGCTGATGCCTTCTTGTATTATCAAGGGAAGCCCATGGATGGGAACCTCAGATTTGCTAATCTATCAGAGAACTTTTTGTTCCGACATCGTCTCACGATGATCGACGATAAATACAGACCGTGGATACTTCCAAATATCCAGTGTTTTCATATCGCTAAAAAATATGTATCATGTGACTTAAAATAGATAGGGCATATGTTATAGAGCAAGGATATCTTAGACCGTTTACATTCCCAGGCGAGTCTATAAACAATGTACCTCTTGTCCGTTATGCTGTAACGGATAAATGGGAATCGGCCAAAAACGAGATACAAAAACTAAAACGTATACTTTTTGTTGATCGTACACAAGAACAAAACGATAGGATAGATTATCTCCATAAATGTTTATTTGATTTCGATGACTAATCATGTGATCTAAAGTAAAACCATCATTTGTATATGTGCTATCTATAGTATGCCCCGTGTATAATAACCATAAATTCACTAGGCATATTTTCAAACAGATCGAAGCCTTGAACCCCGAACTTCATAATTATGAGGTGATTTTTTACGATGACGGATCTACCGACGGAACACAAGATATGAGACCGAATTTTAAACATACTTGGATCCAATGAGAAAAAAACATGTGAGTCACTCATGCATGGAATAAACTTATTGATTCAGCAAAAGGTAGATTTGTGCTTGTAATTAACAATGATATTGTTATCAATCCAGAAGTAATAGAAGAAATGATGGATATCATGAAGAACGATAAGGACTGTATGGTTACAAATGCAAAGCAGATAATGCCTGGTAATATAATCATCAACGGTAAGATTACTGATACTGATAATATATCCGGACCAGCATGGATGATCAGGAAGAAAGACCGAAATTTTATAGGTCCAATCCCATCACAACTTATTATGTTCGGTAACGATGATTATGTTTATTTGAAAGTAACTCAATGACTCAAGAAAAAAAGTATCTGGACTGAATATCCTATCTTTCATTTTACTAGTCAGACCGTGAAAGATTACTCAAAACTATCAGAGGTAACTATAAATGATATTAGAGAACTTCTTAAGATAGTAGAATCAAATAAACGAAATCATCTAAAATTATATGATATGATCAAAGCACAAGAAGATTTTATTTCTAAAAATTAAGTGATATGATAGAATCAACACAAGAGGCGTTTATCAGAAACAAGAGAGACCCATCTGATATTAACGAACACATGGAAACTTTACTTTACTACTCTAGAAAATGTAATGTTGTTGCAGAATTCTGAGTAAGAACTGGAGTATCTACATCAGCCTTCCTATATGGATTGCAGCCAGGTCGTACATTTCTTGGATATGATATCCAACATTATCCTGAGGCTCAGCAACTATTTGATGTAGCTAAACAGGAAGGTAAGAGTTGTGAGTATATTATCCAAGATGTTCTAGATCCTAATTTCGAACTCCCATATGTAGACTTCTTGTTTATAGATACATGGCATACATATACACAACTTAGAAAAGAGTTGGAGAAACACGCAGATAAGGTTGGGAAATATTTGGTCTTCCACGATACAGTAAGTTTTGGTGATCATGATGAGGAACTTCCTGGTTATGTAGCCCATGAAGATTATAAATGATTACTCCCTGCATTAGATCAATTCCTTCTTATTTATCCACAATGGAAACTATTGGAGAAACACGAGAATAATAATGGTCTGGTTATTTTAGAAAACACAGAAGCTCCATCTGAAACTAGTACATATGTTCCTAAAGATATATCAAACATTGAAAATCCAACTGAAACGGACGCCCTTAACTCAAAAATATACTCTGAAACTTTAGATGATGCTTTTTGAGACGATGCCTAAAAATACAATACAACTTATCACATCTATATACTGAAATTACGATGTGTTGAAAAATCAGCCAGAGCAAACAATCTCTGTGAATTTCACTTGCTTCACAGAAAGTGATGAGTTGCTTGTAGAAGATGGAAATACATGGACTGTATATTCTGTCCAGGATGACGAACTTAATACACTACATCCTCGTTTGTGAGCAAAATACTATAGAACCCACCCATTTCAATCATTGAAAGATTTAGATATTCCACTTAATTATGGTGATATAGTTATTCGAATGGATTGATCTGCTAGATTGCTGAGAGAAGACTCTATCGAAAGACTTATAGAACAATGTCCAGAAGCCTTCGATATTGTATGTTTCGAGCATCCTGAAAGATCTGATATTTATGAAGAAGCAGAATACTGTATAGAGAATAATATTCCAAAATATAAGGGACTACCCCTTAGAGAACAAGTTAATTGTTATAAGCATCAGTGACATCCAGAGTGATTCGGATTGTCTGCAACTGGGCTACTCATAATGAAATATTCTAAAGAGGTCGAGTCAATGTTAGAGCAACGATGGGATGAATGTATCAACTGGAGCCGACAAGATCAGCTATCTTTCGATTACTTAGTTTGGTTATTAGATATTGAACGTGAATGGTTGGATGACAATCTTCGACATAATGAATACATAAATTTTTTAAATCCACATAAAAACGACTCATAATGCCCTTCTCGTTACAACAATTTGACGATTTACTAGTAACAGATTTCCTTAGCCTCTCTCAACACGATACAGTGTTTGATGTTGGCTGTGGCGCATGAAAGATATGGAACCTACTACATTCCTATGTCAAGAAAATTGATGGTATAGAAATACATAGAATCTATATACCTCAGTTCGACTTAGATAGAAAATACGATAATCTATACATATGAGATATTCTACAACATGAGTTCTTACAAAACTACGATGTAATTGTACTTGGAGATGTTCTAGAGCATATTGATAGACAGTCTGCAAAAAAATTACTTGAAAATTTGAAGAGAAGATGTAATACTATCTATGTACAAATCCCATATATGCATACACAAGGTGTGGAATTTGATAATATATACGAAACGCATTTACAATCAGATCTTACTCCGGAACTGTTTTTGAAAGAATATCCTGGATTTGAGCTCTTGTGAGCAGATTCTTTAATTTGATTATACAAACGATCATGCTAAAACCAACAGGTACTAAATTATTCGTTAGAAAAGTCAACGAAACCAAGGAAGAGGGGGTCTTTGTCCCTACTCCTAGTGAAACGTCTTACATTAGATGTGAGATTGTAGAAGACAGTCCAGATAAGCCATTGTCTTGCCAATATATATTGGTACAAAAGAGGTTTCTAGATGTTGAAATATCTCCAGATATCTTCATTATTGAATCATTCTGCGTGGATGCAAAGGAAGTTGAAGCCTAATTTTAGATTATAAGCTATATTTATGGGTAAAGAAATCACGTTTTGAGAAAATTGAAGGAAAAAAATCCTTAATGGAATAAAAAAAGTATATGATGTGGTAAGAATTACTATGTGACCTAAGGGGAAAAACGTATTATTGCAGAGAAATAACGTACCATTGATCACAAATGATGGTATAAGTGTGGCAAAACTTATAGAATTGAATGATAATGCTGAGAAAATGGGTCTAAGATTCATCCAAGAAGCCGCTTGAAAGACCAATTTAGATGCCTGAGATGGTACTACATTGACTACTGTACTGTCTTATGCCATGGCAAATGAAGGTATGAAGTATGTAAATAACGGAATCAATCCATTTACGCTATCGGAGCAGCTTTTAAACACCCAAAAATTTGTATTAGAGGGACTAAAATGAATGACTTTGCCAGTTACTTCGAAGAAGTTGATCCAAGAAGTTGCTACAATCTCTGCTCAGAGCGAGGAAATCGGTAAAGTTATCGCCGATACTATAGATAAAGTAGGTGAAAACGGGGTTATTACCGTAGAAGAAGGTAAAAATCTGGGTATAACTACTGAAATTACTATAGGATATAAGTTCAATCAGGGGTATACATCACCATATTTCGTTACAGATCCTAATAAAATGGAGTGTATTATAGAGAATGCATACATCTTAATTACCGATAAGACCATATCTAACCCGAAAGATATAGAAAAAGCACTCAATGATATTACCATGACAGGTTCTAAAGATATAGTCATTATTGCTGAGGATGTTATAGGTGATGCATTGACTATGATTGTAAGGGCAAAGAACCATAGAGGCACACCAATAAATATCGTAGTTGTTAAGGCTCCAAGTTACGGAGACGTTAAGAAAGAAATGCTATGTGACATTGCTGCCATCACTGGTGGTAAAGTCTTCTCAGATGATTTTTGAATAAGTTTCGACCAATCATCTTTGGACTATATGTGACGTTGTGATAAATTTATTTGTACCAAACAATCAAGTATCATAGTTTGAGGTAAATGATCAAAAAAAGATATAGATTCTAGAATAGCTTCTGTAAAAGCGTTGCTCAAAAACAAGGATGATGATTTTGATAGATTCGATCTTGATAGAAGAGTTGCTGCTCTTGCCGGATGAGTTGCTGTTATCAGAGTTGGAGCTGGTACTGAAATGGAAATGCAGAATAAAAGACTTAAGGTCGAGGATGCGTTGAATGCCACTAAGGCAGCTATCCAAGAAGGTATTGTTGCATGAGGATGAACGACTCTTGTAAATCTAAGCGAGTATATACTTAGTCAGTGATTCACATACGTTTCTGAAGAAGAAAAAATTGCCGACAAAATTATCGCAGATGCATTACTCTATCCGATCAAACAAATCTGTTTGAATGCTGGATATAGTGGTGATGTGGCAGTAGATAAAATAATAAAGCATAAATCCAATAGCTATGGATTCAACGCAAAGACTGGTGAGTACTGAGATATGCTTAGGATGTGAATCATAGACCCGGCTAAAGTTTTGAGATGTGCTATCGAAAATGCTGTGTCTGCCGCTATGATGCTCCTTACACTTGATGCTATCGTTGTTGATGAAAAAATTAAGGACCAATACTCAGTCCAAACAGGATTTGATTTATCTGACGCTATGTAATGGAATTAAAACAATATACCCTCTCCTCTCCATTGATGATTTACGATGGCACTAAAAAGATAGCCACAATTTATGACGCTATTAGTGCTATCGTCTTCTCCAAATATTTCACTTCATGGAAGCTCACAGTAAAATACTGATCTAAAAAACTTGATAACTATAATCAGTTAAAGTTGATCTATGGTGATATCCACTCTCTTGTAGATATTGCTAGATGATTTGCAGATACTGATTTTTTTATAAAATCCAAATGAGACAAGAATTTCGTCGCTATACCAGATGAATCTTATCTTGAGAGCTTCTGAGAAATTATGAGAAACATTGCGGATTTTACTTGAGAGCTTCTTGCTAAGTATGTCGGATCTCAGGACCAACTTAACCAAGAACTTGAGGATATTCTTCAATACGGATTGTTTGATGATGAGTGATTTAGTAGGCTTGCAAACTACTATAGTGGAATGATTTTTAATGAAACTATAGATGAGGGCCAGAAAGCCTCAGTACAATATGGGGATTATCTACTGCAAACATCTCTGGATGAGGCGGCGGATATTCCAGATCATCTTATCAATTATGTTGAAAGAGAGGTCTTGTGATTTGAGATTGATACCGCAAATTTGCGTAAGCTGATATGATTTGAGCCTCAGTGATGGCAAAGATATTTTTTGATAAATCAAAAGAGGTTTTCAACTATTGTATGATCTAGAAAGCTAGGTAAGTCCTATCTTATGGCGTACTTATTGATCAGACAAATATTTAAGAAGAATCAAGATATCGTATATGTGGTTCCTAACTTTGATATGGCCGATCAGGTGTGGAGTTATATAGAGAGATTTATCCGTGATATTAACGATCCTGGATTGAGATTTGATAAGGCAAGAAGAACGTTCTCATATACTACAAATAGAAGTATCTGTACGTTCGTATCTGCCGATTCTAAGTCAATGGGAAGATCGAAGAAAGCTGATCTTGTTCTTTACGATGAATGAAGTTTCGTATCTGATTTGGCAAGAAAAACGCTTATCCCGCTAGTTGCAAATACTATGGGATATGAGGTTTATGTGTCTACCGTATCTATAGAGACTCCAATCAACTGGTTCTACAAAAACTTTAAGAAATGAGAATTGGGATTAGATGCTGCATATTTCTCAGTAAGAGTTGATATCTATCATAACCCATTCATCGCAGATGATGAAAAGAAGAGACTTATCCAAGAATATAAGGACGATCCTATGATGTCTGCTACTGAGCTTTTCGCTATGTTTCCATCAGTAGGTTGAGGATTCAATCTCTGAGAATTCTTTTTGCATCACACAAATACTACAGATATTATAGTGAATGGAGTAAAGATAGTCCTTAAGACAGAAATTGACGATCTTAAAAAAGAATATTATAGATTCGCTCTATGATATGATCCAGCGTTGATGCGTGATAAGTGATGACTTGTGATAATTTGAGTTAAGAGAATTATAGATATTATAGATGGTATCCCTATTGATAAGAACAAATTTGAGATCATATGAGGCGCATATATCAATGTTACCGATTATACCCAGCAAATAAATATTATGTTGGAACTCCAAGAATTACTCAAGCAAGTGAATGCTGCAGGTCAGATTATACCTTGTTTTGTGGCAATGGATGCAACTGGTTCTGGTATGTGAGTATACGAGCTTATGAGAGGAATGGGTGTTCAAGAAATTCACAGAATATTTTGGGGAGGTAGTAATTTTATAGAGCCTACCTATGATAATGGTATATGGAAGGCAAACAAAAAAGATTTGGAATCACTTTTCCGTGCATGAGCTGGTAGAGATTTGTTTGCATACAACTATAATACCGAACTAAGATCTGAGATAGAAGAGTACGGAGTCTCTACAAGATCCGCCGGTGATGGTCACTTTGACCAGTTGTCTGCTTGATTTTGTGTATACTTCATTTGTAAGAGATATATTGGTGATTGGGTAGGTGATGCTAGAAATTTACCATGAAATCCAGAAGACATGTTCCAGCATATAGAAGACCTTGCTGGTAAAAAAATGCATATTCCAGGTTCTGTCTCTATAGAGGAATGACAGATAACTAGAACAAAAACACAGAATCAGAGATATAGAAGGTTTACCTATTAGTAAATGGATTGCATTTGTAGAGAAAATATCTATACTTCTTCTGATAATTATTTACTCCTATTCATTTCACTATGGTAAATCAAGAACAAGTTCACGCTCCAGCTCCAGTTGGTAAAGAAACATTTGAAGTACCAGAGTCGGATGATACTATGAAACTTAATGATGTAAGAATAATCTGGAATAACTATAAGAGTATCTATCTTAGTTACTATATTTCTATTTGGAAAAATTATTGTATGTATGGTGGCGATAGGTTACAATTTATCAGTGACTGGCAGACTAATATAAAGTCTGGTATGACTCTCTATTATACAGAAAGTACGTATGGTACTATTTCCGATGCTGAACAGGCATACAGAATTACTGGTAGAAATTTACAAGATCAAGATACGGCTGACGCCATTCTTGACTGGACAGAATGGTTACATACTAGAGTTGACTCTGATACTGCCTTCCAAGATGCCATTAAAGAAACAATTCTTTTCTGAACAGGATTTTTTAGGGTGGGGTATAGATATTTCGAGAACAAATTCAATATCTTACAAAAAGATGGTAAATCTAAACCAGGTATAGAGGTCATAGATAATGCTACTCTCGAATTTATTTCGGCTATGGAAATGTGTGTAGATAATTCTGCTCGTTCTGAGGAGGAATGTAGATATAAAATTAGGAGAAGGGTTATGTCTACTAAAGATATTGAGAGCACTTATTCATTCTACGGATTGAAACTAAGCAAGGAAGATATAGATACTCCATACTATGTTGATCAAATAGATTACGAAAGATTCAAGAAAGATATTATAATGATGTCTGCGATTGCAGAGCTTAAGCCAATCAGAGATGAGGTATTTTACTTTGTCCCTGAAAAAAACTCAGAAGTTTTCGAAGTCTACGAAAGAGGACAAGTATCAATATTTGTAAATGGTAAGAAATATGGACCATTCGCTCAAATTGGTCCTTGGAAAAAAGATCCAGTTAAGGCTATGCAGTTTATTAGAATCCCTAATTCTTTATATGGTTTGGGTATAGGTACTATTGTTAAACCGGTTCAAGAAGTATCTGATGCGATTTTGAACTCTAGAATGGATAATGTTAAGTTGGTCAACAATAAAGTGTTTATCCATGTTACTAGTAAAGATCCATTGCTTCAAGCACAAGATTTCTTAGAATTGGAACCAGGATTGATTATTCATACTGCAAATTCTGACGCTTTGACTGAGATGAAAATTGATGATATTAAGCAAGGACCTATTGTAGAATACCAAAATCTATCAGATATTACAGACAAGACTGTAGGTACTAACTGATATAATATGGGTACTCAAAATAAAGTTGAAAGAGTAAGTGGTGCAATTGATGCATTACAAAGATCTGCTCTAGGTAGAATTAGAGGATGTATAACATCTATAGGTAGAGCAATGTGATTTTCTGCAAAATACATGTTCATCTTATCTATGTACTATACAGATCAAAAAATATTTGAAAGAGTTCTTGGCCCAGAAGGATATTGAAAGATTAAGGACCTAGATATAGAAGAAATTATAAATGACATGGATTTCGAGTTCAACATGGATGCAGATAAGATCAAGTCTGTTTCTCAAAAAATGAATGGAGCTCTGCAGCTGTTACAATATTTACCTAATCTTAAAGACGCTGCTGGTAATCCAATCGTTGATCCAGTTCCAGTTGTTGATATGATTCTTGAATGACTTGGTATGTCTGGTTCTGTTAAATTTACTGTAGAAGATGCCCAAGCATCAGCTCAACTTGCCGGTGAAATAAAAAAAGCATTTGATGCAGTTGTTCCGCAACAACCAGCTCCCCAACCATGATCTTGAGCTACACCATCCCAGCCAGCTGCAGATCCTGTTGCTTGAGTTAATCCTATTCAATCCCAATTGCAAGTAGGATAATTTATTTATAAACAACAACTATGTGAAACCAACTTAAAAATTTTTTTACTAGATTTTTGATAAAGAGCCCTACTCCATCCCCTAAGTTGGAAATATCTTTTGTAATATATAACATAGATGCCGCTGCTATCCCTAGAGAGTATAGAGATGTATTTATAAAAATACTTCATAATACATATCTTACTAGGTTGGAATCGGTGGTTGCAATAACTGACGAAAAGGAGAAACTTAGAATGGCTTATTATGCAGAGGAGGATCTATTCTTATACAATGCATTTAAGACTCTAAATATAACTCAAGACCAAAAAGCCAAGATTGAACAAACAAAAGAGCATATTAAAGAAGAAAAAAATAAGAGCTTCTTATTTGGTACTGACTAGTATATCTCAAGAATATCCCGTTGGAATGCGGGATGTTTTTAAAATATATAAAAATCTATTGATTTCTCCTCGTATATCATTAAAATATCCATGTAGATAAAACACACTACTAACCAAATTTATTTTCTCAACCTACTCTATGGCAAAAACAAAGTTTGCAAATCAAGATGCATTGGATGAAGCATTTGGTACCCAAGATGACACAGAGACTAACGATGTGCAAACTGGAACATGAACCCCTTCTGAGGTGAGTGCAGATGACTTTCTATCATGAGATGACCAATCATCAGAACCCGACACAACAGATACAACAGACACAACTACTCCGGACGCTATCCCGGCAGATGGTACAGACACTACATCAGTTTCGGATGAAACAGCAGCATCAGGGGATGCGGCTACTACTGAAGATACTCCATGAGAGGAAGTAGGTGAAACTCCGGCTGAAGCAAGTGAAGAAGCAGAAGACCCAGAAAAGATTCTTCAAGATCTACTTAGTGAGGTTGAAAATAAAGATACGGCCATACTAGAAAAAGATAAGGAGATCCAAGCTACGGTTGAGGGCTCATCTATGCCAGATGCAGAAAAGCAAGATCTATTGACTAAACTTCAAGAAAAGGATCAAATTGTTGCAGAAAAAGATGATATAATTTCTGAGCTTCAAACTAGGAATAAAGTACTAGAAGACAAGCACTCTTGAGCAATCACAGAAAACGAGAATTATAGAATTGAAAGTCTTGCTAATAAGAAAGTCCTTGACAAGATACAGTCAGATCCCGAAATACAACAATTCGTTTCACTTAAGATTAGAGCAGATAATTGAGATACTGCTGCTTGAGATCAGCTTGATTGATTGCTATCAGACATAATGAAATCTAGATGAATAGATGTAAGTGCTCTAGTAGATAGTCAAAAGAAAGCTGAGAAAACAGCACTATCACAACAATCTGTACCTTCGTACTCTCAATGAGATATCCAATTTGATCCCTCAGTAGAATGAGATGCTCTAGATAACCTTGGGTAGAAAATTTATTTTTAACAACCCTCCCACATGGCAAATTTAAATCTTAGATCGGCCGCTACCGAGCTTAATAACAAAACTATCAATATCTTCAAATATGGATGGGGATATGCTGGTAAAACAATGGCAATGTTTATGTACAATCTTATTGACCTAAACGCTGAAACCATTGATTGGAAAAACATTAAACCAAAGCCATTCAAAGTAGAAATGAAAGAAAATCTTTTAACAGATCAAAATCTTGGAAACAAGGCAACTTGGCAAGAAATCAATGTTAAAGATCAAGTATTGGTAATTAACTCAGTATGTACTACAGCTAAAACAATCGTTGTTGCTGCAACTGGTCCAGTTAACTACAAAAGAGGTCAATGGTTCTTCAATCCACAAAAACAAGAATCATACCAAATCAATACAGATGTTTCTGATACAACAATTGGAGCAACTACAGTTACTCTTACTTGTGTAGATATCGGATCAGCTGCTGCAAACGCTAACCTTAGAATTGCTGGTTACTCTAAACCTTACAAAAACAATGAGGGTAATGCATTCGTTGCAGATCAAGTACAAGAAATGTACAACATCTTCACTGGATTCAATATGGCGATCAATCTTGATCAAAATGAAATGAATCAAAACTCAATCTTCAAAGAAGATACTAAGGCATATATTTCACAAAAGACTGCTGAAGCATCAAGAACAATGCTTATCAACTCTTGGAGACAATACTATACTGGTGAAAGAGGTGCTAACTCTATAGGAGGTACAACTACTCCAACTCTTGGAGGTTTGAACTACTTCTTGAAGAATGTATCAAACATTGCTGCTATAAATGTTGGAACTGGAGCAAGTGGTGCAGTAGGTGGTGAAATCGTAGTAAATGGTTCAACTTATGATGAAAAGAGACAATCTTTCCTTTCTGCTTTGAACTCTATCTTGATCTCTCCATTGCCAAATATCAAAGGAGCTAACAAACTTATCTTCCTTTGTACAACTTCTTTCATGAGAGAAATTGAAGAAATGTTCTTCCCTAAATTAACTAACTTCGACAAGATCAGAGTTATGGATTTGGAAGTAGAAACTATCAAATTTGCTAATGCAACTGTTTCATTCATCGTTGATGAAAGTCTTGATGATTTGAACTTCACTAAGACATCTGCTGGAGTATACGGAATGCAAAAGATTGGTTACATAATCCCTATTGATTACTGTAAAACAGTCATGAAAGCAAACGATGTTTATACTAAGGATGGACAATCAGTTCAAGCTCTTGGTATGGGTAAATTCTTCATCTTGCCACAAACAGCTGAAGAAAGTCTTGACTTTAGATTGTACTCAAACGCATCTGCGATGTGGGGAGCAATCAGTTCAGGGGCATACAGAAAGATTACATTCGGATGGTAATCATCTCCCAAATACAGATCAATACCTCTTCGGAGGTATTTTTCTTTTACAAAAAATTTCTTGTATATCTTTGACAAATCATTATAATCCCTAGTATGAAATACTTTTAATGCTAATTTTCCAAATATGTATGTCAAATCCTTGGTTGATTCTATACAATTTAAGCTAGGTCAATATGTGTTTACGGAAATGTTTACTCTAGATAATATTGTCGAAGAGGTTAATGATTGTATTACAGATCTTTCTCTTTATGATGCTGTTTGGGATTGGGCATTCTCTAAGTTTGACAATAAAAATGGTACTATATTTATACCAGGAATAGTTTCTAAGGCAGTGTCTTATGGTCTCCCTCGTCAGATTTGGAGCCATATTGCCTGCTATGCTATAAAAAATAATGAAAAGATTCCCATGAAGTATGTACAATACTGAGAATTTTCTAATTGGGCTACTGGTACAGAAGTACTAGAATTTTACTATTCTGGTTCCACATTATATCTTTCTGAGGCACAAGATGTCGTTTTTGAGTTCACTGGATCTCCAATACAATATACAAGTTCAGACTATGTCAGTAATACTAAGATGACAATTCCTGACGATTTTAAAGGGTATCTAAAGGATAGGGCATTAGCAAATCTTATGCCTATCTATCTATCGGATTGACAAGTCTTGGCTGACAAATATTACGAAAAATCAGAGAACAGGGCGGTTAGATTGGCTGCTAAATATGGTAAAAAATATGGTAATACTAATGTTACTTCCTCTATGCCATGAAAAACAGGACAGAAACAAGGTCTAAGGAGATCTATCTTTACTGAAGAACAGGGTTTCTAGATATTTATCAATAACTACGGTTAATATATGACAATGTTAGAGACGAAAGTCGCATCATATGCAGTTATACAAGACGGTTGAGTGAATGATATTTTCTCAGAAATATTAAATTGTGAATTTAGACAGCCCCCATATGATGTATGATTCACAAATAAGTGGCAATTTGTAGGAAAGAGACAATGATGGGCCAATCTTTTTTCTATGCCATCAGATATTTTGGATTATTATAAATACAATGATGTGTTCTATGTCCTAACTAAGATAGATTCTACCAGTTGTAAACTATGGAAAGTATCAAAAGACTCGGTATGAGTTTATTCCGTAAAGATAGATCTTACTCCATGAGCATGAATAAAATATACAACACAATACAATAAATGAGTTGCTCTTATTTCTTTTCCGGATCCATCGTCTATAAAAATAACTAATGGAACTCCAACTAATGATACAACAACCTCAAATGCTAATGGTGATTATTCTGATATTTTAAAAGACAACACAAGAACATTTGACTCTAGTTACATAGGTACTTTTTGAGTTATAACATCACATACTGAAAAAAATGTTAAAGATACAATTATAGCAACACCTCCTGCTTCTCCTACTGTATGAGATAGGTATATTGTTGCTACGGCTGCGACAGGTGCTTGGTCTGGTAAAGTATGACAAATCACAGAATGGAATTGAACAGCTTGGATATTTACTGTACCTGCTACAGGGTATTTTGTATGGTCTATAACCCAGGCAAAATATTATAGATGTGCAGCAACTGCATGACCTACCTATACATGGACAAATGTTACTGTGAGTAATTGATATAAAGAAGGGATAAGATTCGACGTAATAGATCTACAAGATGGTATTACGCTAAGAATAAATTCTTCTGTAACTATCAACAATTACGATTCATATTCTATATATACCACACTTGGTAATTATATAACTTTCAAATATTCAGGTACAGCTAGCGATGCTAAGATAGGAATAAATCCATTAAATGATACAACAAATTATTTTGCGTCATTGAAGAATGTTAGAGATATGGTGTACTTTGATGGTTATCTTTTCGGTTGTACAAATAATAGGGTTTTTAAGAAAGGTATAGGGCAGGAAACATCATCAGCATCTATAAATTTTTGGTTCAATGACGACGAAGTCTATAGTATAGATTCTACAGGTGATTTCTTATTAGTTGGCGCAAAGAATAAGACGTACGCTTTGCTTAGAACTGTTCAATCCACATCTGGAGACTTCACCTATGCTAAGAGAGAATTGACTCAAACTTGATTCTTTTCAAAAAAATCATCATTGACTTATGGTTGAAGTGTCTATGTATGCCTTGCTGATGGTAGATGGTATGGACTTACTGTTACATTTACCGCACAATCCGCACAAGCTCAGCTAAAAGATGTATGAGTAAAGGTACAATGATACCTTAATAATATAAATGATTGAGACGAAATACAATGATTCTGGTACAATTCAAATTTTTGATTTGTTGCCACTGGTTCGTTTAACTGACTTATTAGATACAACGAACCTCGAAGTTGTTTTTTGGTTGATAACTATTGATATGCTTTCTCGAATCTACAATTAGATTGAGATATCGTAAATAGTATGTACTGACCAAATGTATATCAAAGGGGTGGTGAGTTCGATGATGATCTTCCTATAGCTACAAAGATAGTGATAGTTTGACCTGAATGAGTTATCGGTCTTCCGCACAGAGAATTGCTTTGAAGACTTGTATTTTGATACGATAACGATATAATTAGATGTAATATTCAGGTAGAGATGGATGGTGGTTTATACTCAAATAAAGTTATATTTGATCCTGAAAGAGCTAAAATTATCCAAGGACTTAACTCCTTTGGTGATGGTACACTTGGTACTAGGCTATTAGGTACTGGTATATTGTGAGTAGGATGAAGTCCAGATGCAGTAAAGATATGAATCGTTTGATTGAGACTAGGTAAAACTTGTCATATGGCGAAATGGACCATAACAAACGTAGATAACGCAAACTTTTTGTTTGGTAGATTAGATGTCTTACATCAAGACGCAAACCCAATGCTTATACCTATATGAAACGTTATTTAATTTATAAAACATATTACTATGGCATGAAAATCAGCAACAGCAACAGCAGCTGCAGCAAGAGCTAATTGAACGGCTGTCTATAATTCAGGTACTGGTCATGTTGATACCGTATGATCAGGGTCTTCATGAGGTACATGATCTAGCTCTCCTGCTGTATCAGCACCAACATATATCATAACTAATAAAAATACTGGTAAGACTAGTTCTTTGACAGCTGACCAGCTGAAGTCCATGCAATGATCTCAATGACTTGCTGATTTCGCTAATTGAATAAAAAATGGTACTATAACTGTGAGTAGCTGAGGTAAACAACTAAATCCCTTCTCTTGAAGCACAGTAGATACTAAGGGGACTTCTTCTAAGAATTGATCTCTATGATTAGATAATAGTGCTTCACCATGAGTTGTCTCCCCTAAACCACAATTATGAGCAAAGTATGATGCAGCAAGTCCAGCCAATAACACAGTAGCAGACGCTGCTGCTAAGATGGACGCTATGCAAAAGGCAGCTCCTGTTTCTCATGTGTCACCAAATGGTAACGCCTATTCCATACAAAATACTCCAGATGGTAAGGTATCTTTCGTCTCGAAAGTAACTGGTAAGCCAGTAGTTATGAACAGCCTAGCTGAGGCTCAAGCATATATAGATAAAAACAATCCTAGTACAACAGACCAAACCGGTCTTGCTAACCAAATGAACCAAGCATCAGAGAATGCCGCAAACATAAACCAAGATTTCACTAATAATCAAGAGGCATCTCAAGCTGAACAAGAAGGGAATATACAAAATTTCCAAGATACAGCAACCCAAGACCAAGCAACATTAGCTGCCTTGGCTGTACAGAGAAAAGATAATATCGACCAAGCGCAAGCAACAATGGCAGATAATAATAGGAAGGCTCTTGAAAGCAACGAAAGACTTATAAGACTTCAATCTAATGAACATTTAGATACAATTATGCAACAGTATAGAACGAAAGGGATGACAGAAGAAGAAGCAAGGGCACAAGCTCAGAGTGATATCGAATCTCAATTACAAAAAGAAAGAGAAACTGTTTTGACTGCCGAAAAAGATAATGCGACACTACAAAATCAAGTAGCTCAATGGAGTGCTGGTGCTCAGGATGTTATAAGTCAAGCACAAGAAGCTAATACAAAACTTAATACAACCAATGCTCAAACTGTAATGAACGCACAAAATTCAGCAGAACAAGCGGCACAATCAGCAGAGAACCAATCATATGCCAACACAATCCAAAGTGTCAACTTAAATAACTATAATAATCTAACTGATATTGAAAAGCAAAAGGTTTTGAATACATTAGGTATCAATCAGGCTTCTGGTAACTCTCAGTATGCCGCACAACAGTTTATAAGCACTATGTGATCATTCGCTGCTAAAAAGTGAACTAGATTTGCTCAGATGTTAAGAGATATTTTGAGCGGGAAGAAAACTCTCGAGGAGGCTCAAGCTGGTCTATTCGGAACCGAAACAACAACAGCAGCAAAGAAACCAGCAGCAACCAAAGCATTCAGTACAGCTACTGCTAACTTTAATTTCTAATTTATGATTATGGCAAACATTGATTGGACAAGTGATGTTACTAAAAAGTCTCTAGAGGCTTTTATCAAAAAGAATCCACAAACTGGTATTGATCTTGAATGATATAAGAAAGTGTTTACTGAGGGAGCGGATCTTGGTAAAATACCTAAAGACAAATATGCTGAGTTAACAACTGGTTCTGTTGCTCCACAACCATGAGCTGCACCAATAGTAACAGATCCAGCCGCTAAACCAGTTCCAGTTGATGTATCCGCAGATCAGATAGAAGACGCGCCTAATGCTCTTACTATGGATAAGGTCGCAGAATGAGTACATTTTGCAATAGACCCATTAAGACACGCTAAGGATGCGGTAATCAATGGTATTGCCTGAGCATGATATGATTTGGTAAATTGAGCAAAGGAATGAATAACTAATATTGTCAATCATGGGACAACTAGTCCGTCCGCTGAAGATCGTGCTTTCGATAATAGAAAACAAGTCGCTAGATTATATGTACAAAATAAACAAGAAAAAGATCCTTCATATAATATGACAACTTTCGCAAAACAATTCCAAATATGACCGGATGGACATTGGAAAAAAAGAGTAGATGCCTCTGCTGGGAAATCCAATAATCAGGACTCTCCCTAGCTCACGAGAGCAGATAGCAACAACAGACCCGTCTATACAAAAATGGTATAAACAACTACAAGCGGTGGATAAAGATGCGACTTCTATGAATATAGTAGACTTCATGAACAAACAGAAGTGACAATGAATTTATGACTACAGTAGTGCTATCTCTGCTTGAAATAGGCCTATTCAGGTTAAATATGATAACATAATGCATTGGTCAGATACATCTAAACTTCCGAATAATCCAAATTTGCATAATCAACTTGATTCAATCACAGCTAAGCAATAATTTTATACTATAATTTCTACTATATATGGGATTCTTCGATGTTATTAAAGGTGTTTGAAAATTTGTTTGAACTGCTTGAGGTATCCTATGAGGGGCAACTATTGCAAATGATCTAACTTCTGGTGAATTGTTCTCAGATAACTATGATAAACAATTGGCTGACTATGAAGCACAACAAAAGAAAAATGATATGAAAGGTACAGACGATTTTCTTGCTTCTGTTTGAAAGCCTAAAGATCAGCTTAGCACAGATGAATTTTTGGCGCAATATGATACACCAAAATCTCTCATTGATAACTCTGGTCCTAACGCAAACCAACCAGCAGAGAACGATATAGGAAAACAACTTACTGACAAAGCTAACTCTACTATATGAAAGATAGACTTTTTTTCTCAAAAAGCTAAAGATACTATGGATCCTATTGCACAGGCTTCTATGGATGCCGAAACAGCAAGATCAAAATCTTTATATAACCAGATAACAGACAAAGCATATAATCTGAACGTCGATCCAACACTTAGAAATCAGTATGCAGCTTTGGCTAGATTCGCAGAAGAGCGTCTTCTAGATAGAGATGGTGGGCTTTATACGGCACAGACAACAAAATCACCAGAACAGCTCAAATACCAAAATGATATCCTAGAGAAATCTCTTAATGCATATAATACAAATTTATCACAACTTACTCCTGAACAATTAAAAGATAGAACACAATTAAATGATGCCTTAGATAAAACTGATTCTCAAATTTGAGTTGATACGGTAGACTATTCTTGAGATTTGGGAAAGCAAAATGAAGCAGATATAGCAGAAGCAAAGGCTAACAATCAAACAAATCCATTCCTCAGGGCATATTATCATATAACTTCTGGTTACGAAAATACAGTGAATGAAATAGAACAAAATGATCTTGATTCAGAATATGGAGCTAATCCTGCTACAATGATTTGAGATGTATTATGAGGGGCTTGAAAATCAGTATATAAAACAGCTACTGGATGAGATAATCTTGTTGATACGGCAGCTTCTTTTGTAGGTAATCTAACCGGAATCCTTGGTGGTACGATGTGATACGTAGTTTGAGAAGGAAAGAATCTTCTCGCTAAGTCTGGTGTGGGTTCAGTAAGCGACGTAGTATCTCAGATAAGAAACAAGAGAGATGAGGTAGATACCTCTATGAATGGTGGTAGTACAGTAGGTCTTATTGCTAGAAAACTTGGTAGAACTATTCTATCTCATCCTGACGATATCGCTGAATTTGCAGGAGATCTGTTATTATGATGAGCTACCTGAGATGCCTTTGGTGCACTAACAAAAGTGCCAGTATTATCTGATGCACTTGCATCGTCCGGTAGAATTTGAGATGTTGCTATGAAATGATTGTCTGAACTAGCAAATGGTATGGTAATAAATTCATACTTCAATACTATGGCGGGTCAGGAATTTGGTGGTAAATGGGCATTGATGGACACGGCTCCTGATGTATTGATGGGTGGTTTACAGGGGCTAAAATGAGAGGCTGCGAACATAAAATCTATTAAAAATTCTATTGGGTCATTTAAGGATCAATATACTGAAGCCGTTAAATCTAATAATGGTGACGCTCTTAAGGCACTCAAAGATCTCGAACCAGTATATAAAAATTCTTTTGGTTTCAATGCTGATAACTTTGATAAAATTGTATCTAATGCTGAGGCTTCAGACGCGAAATTGCCAGATATGAATTCTCTTTATGAATCGACATCTAATAGATTTATAAAGGATAAGGCATCAAACATAAGTGTTGAGGAGCAAAAGACTCAAGCATGGAAGGCAGCACAGGCAGATACTTTAAGAAAAATGCCAATTGAAGATGCTAAGAAAGCTATGCAAGAGATATATGGGATAAATATTGATTTTGCAGATAAAGCAGCCAAGGCCGAAGCTGCTGAAAATATTGTAAAAGGCACATCAAATACCGCTCTTCAGGATAGGTATGTTTCTCTCGTTCAATGACAACCTGATGTAATATCAAAAATACAGTCCGCATCTCATCCAGATGAGCTATCTCAAATAATTTGGGACAATATGGGTGGTAAGTCAGTTGCTGAATTCTATGGAGCTAAGGCTAAAATAAATGTCATTCAGGACTCGTTTAATACGTTGTATAAAGACATAATAAGTTGAGATTCTGTTGCTTCTAACAAAGCTACATCGGCTTTGCAAAAAGATTTTGCACAACATGGATTGATTGACACAACAAAAGCAACATTGACTGATAGGGGATGAATATGAGCTGACATCGTGAAGCTAAATTTTTATAAACAAGCGAAAGATTTTGTACTTTCTAATCTACAATCTAATAAATTGGATGGTGTCTCCTCTGAAAATATAGGTAAGGTTAAAACAATGCTAGATGATGGTATCTCAAAATTACAAAAAACCATAGATGATTCTTGAAAACAATCTAAAGCTGAGTCAATTATAGAAAAGCAGACTCCAAATAAAAAGCCTAGATCATTTGAAGAGGATATTCTTCCTAACGATTCTATAGAATTACCTTCTCTGGAGCTCTCTAATGTGGATGACAGTCTGTCTAATAAATTTGCCACTACTCAATGAGTGGATTGGTATCCTGAAGCACAGAAAGCTATAGTAAATAACGATACCGCTACCCTTAGATCTCTTATCGAATCTAATATTATTGTATGAGATCCTTCAAAAATAGCAACTATGATTATAAATAACGACAATGTAGGTGTCCAAAATCATATTTCCGAGAAGATTTTTGAGGATACAGAGTTAGCTGCAGCGTTCCTTGGTAAGGTTGATTCCAGTGGACCAGAAGTTGCAGAAAAATTATCAAATTTAACAGATAGTATAAAGAGTATAAGTGATATATTGTCCATGAGAGAAAGTAATTTCTATGAATCTACCGATGCACTTAAGTCTATATCTAAACAAAAGGCCCAAAACATTATAAACAATGTCTCATTACTTGATATGGGAATGCATCCACAAGATATGATGAACAATGATGAACTCTCCTCACTTATTGTAAAATATGGTAAACTTACTGATGATATGGTAACAGATATGTCCGCTGTTTCTACAAAAACTAACATATATTTACAATGATGGTTTGGAATTTGAGGTAAGGTAAATCCTGTAATTAAGCCGCTTAGCGAAGTAGTGGGAGGATACAAGACATTCTTTTCTGAACTATCAAAGGTAAATATGTATCAGGGGAAAAGAGAGGTTATTGATCTTTCGGAAAAACTAAAGATTCTTACTGAGTCATCTTTTTCTGAAAAAAATATAGTAGATAGATGATATTCTATTGGTAAATCCCAAGGATTGAGTAATATAAACTCAACTTTCGTGAACATAATTACAAATTACGATGGTAATCAAAAGAATTTTCTAAAAGAGTTTGTCTCTATCTATGGAGATAAGGCATTTACTCCAGCAGAGCTTAACTCATTCAAGGGTATGCTAAACATAACAGACTGATACAGAAGCCAATACAATCAACACCTTATTGACACTATTTTCAAGGATGGTGGTATTGATGTGGATAAATTAGAAGCATTTGTTAAATTAGGTGGTTGGATGGGAAGTACAGACAACAAACTTTGAGTTGTGTTTGGGGGATTCTCTCTATCTAAGAGATATCTCTATGAATGAAACAAAGAAGCATACTGGAATTCCTTCGAACAATCTCTAAAAGATTTTGAAAAATCTGGTGATTCTTCTCTCCAAAAGTTAGCTAAAGATTTCTATTCTCAATATAAAGGTACTGGGGATTTTTTCTCAGATATGGCCGGAATGTATGATGAAATTAACGATGGGATAGAAGAAACATACTTCAAATCTTATAGGGATTCTCTAAATGATATGGATATACAACACCTTTCTGCGGAAATAAATACAAATTTCCCTGGGTACAAGGAAGAATTGGCTGATTTGGTTGGTAAGGGAGACGCACAAGGGGTTATCTCTGCATTGAATTGAATTATTGATGATACTAAGGAAAATATATCTAGTAGATTCCTATTAAACCCATACGAATATATGATAAGTTCTTGAAATAAAGAGAATGTTCTAGCAAATATTATGAATTCATTCTTTACTACTGATGAAAAATTCGGTAAATTTCAAGATACTTTGTGAGTAGAAAGAGGCCAAAAATCTATGAATGTATTTGGAGATATGTCCTGGAGATCTAAGATTTTGGCTGATGAATATGTTAATAAAAAGTTATTTGATACTTTTAAGAGACAATCTGTTGATCTCTGAGGGGATTGAGTTATATTAGTGTCTAATATTGATGAATTGAAAGATAGATTAAAGGATATGTTTACTTATGGGACATCTAATGAATCTAAAATGGAGAGAAATTCCATATGAGGTGTTTCTAATACCACAGATATGTCAGCTGGTAAGCTAACAGATGACTATACTCAGAAGCTATTTGATGAACATTCGCAAGTTCTATGAGATGTCGGGGATTCTATACTTCATGATGATCAGAGTGATGTAGATGTATTAAGGACCGTTACAAATAACATAGTAGCCAATACTCTTTCTAGAGAAGGTAACGATATTATAGATAAAATGTTCAAAGAAACGTTGTCTAACCTGCCTGATGATGAATATAAGGCATCTAGAAAACTTATCGCAGATAGTTATGGTCAAATGGTACAAACGTTTGATGACAATTTGTCATTATATGCTCGTGATAGTAAGATGGGTAAGATAGAAAAACAATCTCTATCTGATTATCTAATAGGCACTGACGGTAAATGAGGTATTTTCTGAGGAGCTGTTGATAAATTGAAAGATAAGCAATATCAATCCCAATTTTATGGTCAGCTTATAGAAACATATGATAAAAACACAGAGCAATTCTCTATTGTTATGGGTGAATGAGGTAAATTTGATAGCGCTTTGGTAAAATGGTTCTATCCTATTTATAGAGCACTCCAAAATACAGAAGATGGGCAAGAATTATTCAGAAAAATCAACAATCTAAATACTAGGGCTATGGGTACAGATATGTACCTAGATATGAATAAGATAAGAGCATTCCAAGCACTAGGTGTTTGATCCGTAGAATGAAATATGTTTACAATTGGTAAAAATACCTTCGAAATTGGTTCAAATATCAAGGCAAGTGCTATGAATAGTTTATATTCAGAAGTATTAGATAGATTGAACAATGGCGAGGTTATCGGTCAGTTTTCTCTTCTGAAAAAAAACTTCAGTGCCTCAGAAATGCATACTATAAATACCATGGTAAAGTCTATGTATGATAAATACGCTTGAGACGCAGCTATGTTTGTACCAGTATTTAATAAAGAAAACAAATTAGAGTTCGCATCTGAGTTTATATACTCATTTTGGAAAGATTTTTATGATGGATTAAAGAAGAACAATGCCTATAGATCAGAAATAGGATACAATAAACTAACTGCAGATTATCCTAAGTATATAAAGGAAAATGTAGAACAACAATTCTTCAACTCCCTATCTTCTGAGGGGAAAACAAATATGACAAGATACGGTTTGAATGTGAAAGGACCAACAACTCCTATGTGAATGGAGACTCAAATGAATGACATCTTAAATAGAGTAGGATTTGGTACTGAATCCTCTAGAGCTGTAGAAGGTTTCCTATATAAGGGATATAAAAACTATGGAGGTATGATGAAAACACTTCAATGATTGAGAGCTGGTATGTATACTATGCTGTTCAATGCAATGCAAGTTCCAAAATTAGCTCAACAAGCGGTAACTCAGGAACTTAAGTTTGGTGGACTTAAGACCGTTGTATGAGGTCTTAAGGATTTCGATAGATGATATCTAAACTACATAACTAAGAGTATTGATTACGAAACGTCTTTCTTCGACAAAATCTCCGATAGTGTAGACAGTGCTATAGACGCATTTGAAACTACCCCTGTAACAGATCTTATGAAGAAGGGGCTTAAATACTCCTTGAATGCTATGGAATTGTCTGATAAGTTGACTCTAAATAGAGTCAAACAGGCTGCTATTATAGGCTCTGCTCAAAATCTTGGACTATCTCCAGAGGTATTCAAGGAATATGGTGTAACTAGAAATGTTCTTGCTGGGCTTCTTGATGGGTTATCTAAGAATACTGATGAAAATTTCAGATCTGTATTGGATCCTATTATAGAAAAAGCAAATAATTGATGGAGAATAAATGACAAGGATATCAGATCTCTTAATGAATTCATAGAAATCAATTCATCATCTCTTCATCCAGATGATTTGAATGGATTATTGCAAACAAAAGGGATCTTAGAATCAGACTATAACAATATTATTGATTTCCAAAATAACGTCAAATTCCTTGCTGACTGATATATGTCTTCTTTCTACCATGCTGGTAATAGGGACATGACTATAAATGCAGCTGGTATGCATATGTGGTCTGAGTTTGCACTCCCGTTATTTAACTGGGCAACTAAAGAATTATCGACCAATCTCGGTGATTTTGCTATGGAATTCTCAAATCTTACTGCAAAATACGGTACTACATCGGAAATGCTTAAATCAAAAGACTTCTATTCTGAATTGATGTCTATGCCTGCATTCCTAAATTTGGCTGCACAAATAGCTCAATTTGGGATATATTACAGAAATGTTAATAAGTTAGTGTATGCTAACTCTGAGAATGATGAGATTAACTTTGGTGCGGCAATGGCTGGGTTTGTTGGTCCATTCGCGGCAGCATCTCAAATATTATCTCCAGTATCTAAAGCAGAAAAAACATATGAGATTCAGAAAGACTTATGAGTATCTACATACGATGCTATTATAAGTTCTGCACAACAAATGGGTAAAGATTTCGGAAACTTATTCTTGAAGGATGCTGGTATGATATATGACATGGCTTGAGAAATATGAGTTACCGCATCCGATCTTAGCTCAAAATGATTTGACGGTCAATATAGTATGCTTTCTGACGTTCTATTGCCTATAATATTAAACAAGGCTAAATGATCAATCGTTAAAGGTACTATGAATGTTTACAGAGGGTATGAAACCGATACAAAGTGATATGATATTGGTCAAGCATTAAATCTTGCTCTCTATGGTAACTTCACTCAGAATTGATTGGAGAACCAAAAGTCTATAGATCAGTTATTTGTGCTTAAGCAATTAGACAAAACTGCTTCAGCTGGTATATTCGAGACATCTTCTTCTGCTTCATTTATGCCTAATCTAGGTATTGAGAATAAAGTGTTTCAAAAGACTATGTGAGATACGGGAATTGATGACTTGTTGACAGCTACTGGTGACTATGGTAAAATACTTGATGGCGTTACTGGTGGTGAAGGGGTTGATAAAGATGGTAATCCTAATTATAAAGCTGGTACTCTCTTCAAAAATATGGTTGACACATTGAAATGAGAGTGAGTAAAGGGTAATGCCGGTTTGAAACAAATGTCTGATGAGGAAATAAAATCACAAGAAACAGACGTTTTGAATAAAATCACTGATGGTGGTAAACTTGATCTGTTATCTAATGCAGATGACATCAAGAGTAGAGTACTTACTTACAGAGGTAGATTCTCAGCATCATTTGCTTATGGAGTATTGTTGGATGCCACAGCTAAAAAATATGCAAAAGATCTAACAGCTGGAGATAAAAAGTCGGCTACTGCAACGCTTAAAGGTATGTTTGGGAAAAGCGTCTATTCTAAATCGTTAGAGAAGAAAGATATAGATACTCAAATGGCAGCTATAACTGATGAATTTGCTAAAAAATATTACTGAAGTGCCGTTGCTTATAATAAGCAAGTAGGTATAAATGCAACTATGCTAGCTGCAAAAGTCAACTGATACGATGTGGCTAGTCAATGAGGATTGAATGCCGTGGTTTCTACAGAACTATTTAGTAGAGCTATGAAGCAAAACGGTAATAATTATGTAGATGGTATGAATAAGGTTGGTAATTACTTCTGAGTACTTATGAAAACCTATTCTAAAGAAATTGATTCTATGGTAAAAAAAGATCCTACAAAATTTGTATCTTGGATGAATACAACTACTAAGATGATAGATCTATCTAGCAAGAGTGATATGGAGAAAACCTATATCAAGTGAGGTATGTTGAATGCTATATGAGATAATGTGGCTAAAGTTATGGAGTCTTCTCCAGATCTTGCTGCAAAATATAAGGATGTGTGAGCATTGGTTGCTTGGAATATGCTAGATAACTCAAACAGACTTACAAAAGATGCTGCAATAAAAGCTACGTATGATGACTTCTGATTGACAGTAAAAGCTGGTAAATGAGCATCACCTAAAGTAAAGTGAGTATCTGCACAATCATTACGTGATACAGCTCTTAAAATATTAAACATAACCAATACACCTTACAAATTTATATCTTCACAAATATCTAATGGTTGATCAGTCAGTAAAATCCAGTGAGTTGCCTTTGGTACAACCTGAAATTATAACATTAAATGACCTTCCTTGAAATGATTGACAACACAGGGATTGACAACAAAATGATTATCCTCAGATAATATCAAATTGAAATCAGGAAGAGTCACATCCACTAAAATCGTATGAGTGACAAAACCCAAAGCAACTAAGTCGTACAAGAAAACTCTTAGAGGATAAGGGTTTTGACGATGACAGGTTGGTAGAAATAATTATAGATATAGTAGAACATGCTGAGAAAGAGACAAAGATGGGTGAAATGGTTCCTGACTATAAAACCCGTCTCTCTGCTTGGGATAGGATGGCTGAGATGAGAGGTCTTGTTTCTAAAAGAACAGATCCCTTAGCGGCTGGACAATGAGGTGTCAATCTTGCTTTTTTACTTCAATCTCCTAAACAATGATCTTAGACTTTGACTTATGAGGAAAACATTTCAAGAATGAGGCTGAATTTACATCCCGATTCTGAAAACAAATAAAAGATGCTGGTGGGTTTTGGTATAAAATACCAGATGATAGTATGGGATCTAAACCATATGATGCGATCGCCTGTTTGAATTGAGTGTCATATCATATAGAATTGAAGGCTGGTCATGAGAAAGGTAAAACTGATGTATTTACAAAACTCCGTCCAGTCCAAAAATATTCTCTACGTAGAGTTGCTGAGAACTGAGGTACGGCTATAGTAGTATTCTATAGTATAGAAAACAATTCCTACTTTGCTGTCCCTTTCTTGGCTGATACACAAAAAATAGAAATATCATTGAAAAACTAGTGACAAACATTATAATACCACTATGAATTTTACATAATAAGTACTTCTCCCATGGTTGAATATCTTAACAAACTTCTTGCTAACTTCGTAGTTATGCAATATAAAGTGCATTCTATCCATACAGATATAGTAGGAACTCTATTTTGGGATGTTCATCTTTTGCTAAATGAGGTATATAAATTTTTTGGGGATGATAATATTGATGTAATTAAAGAGAGAGTTAGAGTTCTTAAAAATTTCACAACCTCTAATCTATGCGATTTGATAGATCTATCTGAGATAGAAGAAATATCAAAAGTACCTAGTATGGTGAGATCTCTAGAGGTTGTATTCGCTGATCTGGAAACTATTGAGAAATGTCTTAATGAAGGTAAAGATCTATGTACAGAGAATAAAGATTTGGATACACAACAAATCCTAATTGATTTTAGTCTTGCTGTGGGTACTTTAAGACGAAAGGTAGAATCTATTCTTGCAAAATCGACATTAGTTTAGTTTATCCCTGTAATTTTCATCTATGAAACAAAGATATACACAAGCTAACTTCTATTCTACTACTATGCAAAGTGGAATAACACTCACTCCGGCTACTAGTGGAAGAACTCAAGTGCCCCTTACGTCATTGCCTGCAATCCCAGATAATAAATATTATCATGTCATATATAATCCTTCTGATACCTCAGCAAGATTTGTTATGAGAGTATACAACGAGTCGTGACTTTGTTATGTTGATAATGTGGATATATGAGTTACAAGAACTCTTGTTATAAAGAAGGAGGTTGCTATTTTTGATGTGGCTGAAATGTTTAATGAGTTATGGAGAAACACTGATGATTTCTGAGTAGTTGATATGATATTGGGTAATAGCGCTAAAATAAGATGAGGATATTGTAATTTTTCTGGAACGCCAGTCGTTATAAATGACTCTTCTGTTACGTCTCTTGCTAATGGGACTCGATATGCAGTACTAAACTTCTTATCAAGCACGCTTACTTTTTCTACAACTATAGATTATACTTCTCAGTATCTTCTAGGTACTATTGTAGTTACTTCTTGAGTATGAGTTTACACCGATAATAGGTCTTTGGACCTATACAAGAATAGATCTACTCTAGATAAGTTTTCTGAGGTATGATGAGTACTATATTGGAATTGAAGAGTTGTAAATCTAACATAACTTTTATTATAAACATTGTAGGAATGTACAATCGCTATCAAGTATCTAACTTCTTCTCTACGTCACTGAGTAATCAATTGGTTCTTACTCAGTCTCTGTCTGGAACAACGACTATACCACTAAATACAGTACCGTCTATAGAAGATGGTAAAACTTTTCATATTATAATTGCGCCTACTGATAGTATACATCGTATGATACTCAAATGTTTTATGAATTCTGGTAGTGTTGTATGTAATAATTACGATATCCCTACAAATCAGACATACTCTGATCAGGTACAGGTAGCAATATTCGACCTTGCAGAATTATTCAATGAGCTCTATAGAAATACTAATGATTTCGGTATGGTGGAAACTCTGCCAATAGGTTGATTGAATCTTAAGATAAGATGAGGAAGAGCGTCTAATCCAGTAGCTGCTGATGATAATATCCCAGATTCTATAATTTCTCTTACAGCTGGTACATACTATATATATTATGATTATCTTACAAAAACCTTTTGAACTTCTGCTTCTGAGATTATTGATAAATATATTTGTGCAAAGGTTATTGTAGACATCTCTTCTATATCTTCAATAGAAGACTATAGACCACTTAATCTGAATCCTGGTGTGGTTCCGCCACAACTTACTCAAACACAGATAAATGCTCTTACTTGAATTGTAAATGGGACTATAGTATTTAATACCACAACGCTATTTGCTCAACAATATCTTAATTGAACTTGGTACAATATTCCATTATCTTCAACTGGTGGTGGTGATGTTTTTTGACCAGCTAGTTCTTCAGATTGAGAAATTATGTTATTTAACGGTGTTAGTGGGAAACAAGCAAAAAACAGCGGAAAAAAAATAGCATCAACATTCTCTAGTAATAGCGCAGAGATTCCTACAAGTGAGATGGTATATAATGCAATAATATCTCCTCTAAATAACCACTTTTCAGATCAAACATATATGCTATGAGAGGCTGTTAGTACATCAGATGTATCATCTTGATATTTATCTTTATTCCCTGAGATATCCCCTACTTTTGCCGCAGCAAATGATTTTGTATATGTAGGGCGTGCAGACACCGAAAGGCGTGCATTTTTGCCATTTGTTTCTACTTGAGTCCTAACTGGGAAGTTTAATTTTTCTATAGGTAAATTAGGGACTCCTGCGACAAATCTTTCCATTAGAATAGAATCGGTTACCTCTAACTGATTACCTACTGGTACATTGATAAATTCAGATGCCAATGCTGTATGACAAATACCTAGATCACAGATAGGGACAAGCCAGGCTGATATGTCCACATATATAGCAGCTCTTAATAATAATCCTACAAATATTACATATGATACTACTGTTGCGACAACGACAAAAACTTGATATAAATTTACCTTACCTTCTACAAAACAAATATCTAAGATAACAAAAGATGCTTCTTGTACTGCTACAACCTGTTATATTCTTGATAGTAATTATAATGTCTTATATACTGAATTATTTGATGCTAATGTAGCTTTATTCAATAGAGAACTTACGGCTTGAGTTTATTATGCTGCAGTAGATAGCGCTGGTTCATCTTATAATCAAACAAGTAAGTCTGGAGTAACGTTCCCAATAGCAGGCATAGATTTTTCATACAGTGGCTGATTTATTGTTGTGACAGATCTAGCTCAAAATGTATATACATCTACGGCCTCTATAACTACTGCTCAGGGTAATAGATTCCAAGCAACTTCAGATATAGCTGTCGTAACTGTCTCTAAGGATCCTCTATGTACAGCGACACAAGCTATAATTAAAAATGATGCGGGAACTCAACTAACTGTTGCTACTTTCGTATGAAATTTAGCTACATTTTCATCTCCACAATTGTTTACAACAGGGACATATTTTAGAATTGAGTTAGATAATGCTGGTGCTTCTTATAGTAGAAGATATTTAGCAACAGGTGTCTATCCAAAGACTGGAACAAGATTAATATATGTTACATGATCTATATCCTGAGCTAATAATGCTGTCGCAGCAAATATAGCCAGTGTATCTACTGTATCTCCATCTAATAATTGATACAGCATTTCAAAAATAGAAACAGTGGGTAGTCCTATAAATATTCTTAAATGAGTTAAGGCTGCTTTTGTATTCTACAATTGAACATATGGTAGTGAAACAGTCGATTCTTCTAATTATTATAAGATAGGATGTACATCCAATATAGATACTACAACAAGAGCTGCTTGAGGTTGGAATGGTACGGTATATGAAAGCACTAAAGCTCCTGCTACCGATACAATATCATCTCTAGATTCTCCTTCAAATATTTCCACCGCTCAGTGATATAATATAACAACTAAGATATCAACATATTGATATCTTCTAATATCGGTTACTTGATATATATGATCTAGAATATTGATAAATGGAGTATCTGTTGCGCATAATGCGGGGGTGCTTACTACACCTATGGTTCTTGCATCAAATACTACATATCAGATAACCTCTGACAGTAACTGAAGCAATTATACGATATCAAACGATACGCAAAGTTGACAATTCCCATCCTCATTAGCTAATATTATCTTTGTTAGTAAAATAGGTGGCGCTTCGTATGTATCTTGTAAAACTATAGTTACAGAAGAGATTATATCTGGACCATGAACTAGGAAGTTCCCATATATATTATCCTCCCTTGTATCAGGTACGTTATTGTCTAAAACAGATTCTGACTTCTCTTATAAACTTCCTACGGATCTTGTAAGAATATCTACAGAACAAGGGGCTATTTGATACACTCCATTATGTACGATATTTGGTGTCAATGACAAGATACCATGACTAGCAGATAATGCTACGCAATACATCAATGCTACTCCATGATCTATATGACCTGTAGCTGGTGCCAATAGTTTCGTAGTAGGTAAGACAGTTGCCTGAGGAAAATTGTTTGTCAAAAGTCTAATTTAATTTTTTATCTTATCACATATATTACCCATGAAAGCAAAACTTTGATCAGGAACAAAATTCGCATTTTGAGTTAAGAATATTGTTAAGAAAGAGGGTCTCTCAAAAAAATCAGCAGGAGCTATAATGGCTGTGGCTGGACGTAAAAAATACTGAGCACCAAAAATGGCAAAAATGGTAGCTAGAGGAAGGGGTAGATAAGCCCCTCCTATTTTTGGAAATGATTTTATCAATAAAATTTGATAGATGTCTCAAAGAATAGCTAGGTATATGCTTAACAATACAGACCAACCATCCAGCAAATATAATTGCCATCATATTATCTGACAATGCAATAGAGATCTCTATAATATCTTTCGTGAAGAAAATATGATGTCTGTGAGTAGGAGTCAGCATAAATGATATAATTATTTTGTAGGAAACGAAAGACAAAATCCTAGGTGATTATTTGAAACAGCTTATGAACGAACCCACCCCGTTCTAACTGACTATGCGCAAACATTACTAAGAACTTTGGTAGAAATGCCCGATGATCAATTATATATCCCAGAGATGATCAAAAATAAAAAGAAACCTTGATAAAACCAAGCGTTTGATTATACTTCCAGCAGTTTTATATCCGCTTCACTCGCCATGACATTAGAAAGCTGACGACATTACTTTGTAAAGCTAGTTGCTAACTCCTTTGTGTATAAATTACTAGCAGGGTCGCTAATAGCATTCATTAGCATTATAACTCCTACAGAATATATCACCTTCCATGTCTTGTTTTGGTTATGGACGGCATCTATGTTTTTTGGGACTATAAATGGTACCCTAAATTATGGGTTCAATCTCAAAAAATTCTGTATGTGATGAGCAAAAATAATGGTTTATGGTGTATTGATCTATTTTGCAAAAGCATTAGAGATTGTAACTCACCTAGAGATTTGGATGGACGTATTCTCTGGATTCATGATATTTGAGCTTATGTTATCTATATTTAAACACTGTGCAGAATTGGGTATTCCTATGCCAGTAAAACTTATTGACTTTGTGAAAAATCAAGAAAAAGAGTTTGAAGAAAAATATTTAGATACAGGAAAAGAAAAGATAGAGAACTAGTTTTACATATCTTATGCATATGCCCTCGATAATCTTAGTATTGTTTATGTGCTATTGAATATGATTATTTATACTACATCTACACGATCACGGAGACCCATTTTATATTAAGAAGAAAATTATGTCAAAAATAACACCAGTGGTTGCAAAATCAACCCCAAGAAAGGAATTTTTACAAAACGAGATCAAAAAAATTACAACAGAAATTGAGTCCCTAACATCTACCGGTACTCTAGAAGAGGATCCAGGTATTCTTACTCTAAAAAAAGAGTTAAAATTTAGACAAGATGATCTTAAAAGCCTTTAAATTCTAACAAAACATAGTTATGATCGCCATATTAAAGAAGATTAGAGACGCATTTGTTACCCTATCGTGGATTGACCAGCTCGTTGATGAAAAACTCATTTCTAGTGTCACTGCTAGAGCTATTGAAGGAGGAATTTACTCATTTTACTTCGGAATTTTGACATATCTATATAATGTTATAGAAAGCGGGAGTTTTGGAGATTACAAACTTGCAATAGGAGCGTTATTGATATGATTTTGAAAAACACTAATTGAGTGTACTATGAAATATTTTAGAAATAACTAATCTCTAAAATGACAGCTGAAGAAAAAATCAAGGCTATAATGAAAAATAGATTTTTTGAGGCAAAAGATTTCCCGAAGAAATTTAAGATGATAAAGACACCATGTCCTCAGGCTAAGCTACATACTCAGACAGAGCCAAACTGCTGGTTATTCTCTTGATTCAATAATATGTCGCTGAATCATGGGGTGTATATAGATGAACAAAAGGCTATTGATTTTATGGGCCAATATGGTATGGTTATGAATAATGGAGGATCAATTGCTGCAGGAGCTATGATGCTTGCTGAGTATGCGTCAGACATAAATAACGATTATGTCGTATATAGTCTGAATGTTCTTACCCAAACAAAGATTTTTGCAGAACTATTGAATGCCGGATGGTGGTTTATGTATGCTAGAGATTGTGCATCTGATGTACTTGCTGATATAGCAGACAACTGAAAATTAGACAAACTACACTCAGGCATCACTAGTCCTCATGCTGTGAATATATGAGTAGTACCTAAGGTTGGACTTAGAGAACTTGGTAGTTGGGGTAGTGCTAGTATCTATAATGATTTTATGTATGGTACTCCACAACTATTCATCCAACTGGTTAGATCTGGAATGATCGAGCAAATAGTAACATTTATAGCTAAAAGACAATAAGATGGATAGAAGCCAATACTACTATTTTGAAAAAGAATGGGTATGAAAAAGAATTGACTACGATAAGGCGTTTTGATACCAATGCGTGGATCTTATAAAACAATATATGTACGAGGTATTATGAATTAGCCCAGGGAAGACAGGTAACGCTAATGAAATGTGGACTAATAAATATGGATGCTTTGACAAAATGTGGACTCAAATAACATGAACTAAGGATTTAATGCAAGGAGATATTATATTCTCTTTGAATGGACCCACTGGGCACGTAGCCATAGTTGATCGCATAGTTAATGGACAAATACAGGTTTTGGAACAGAACGGAAGCGGGCAAAATTCTGGAAACTGACTAGGGGCAAATGCTATAAGACTTCATACATATAGTCCATCTTTCTTTGTTTGAGTTTGGAGGTGTGAGAAAATATTTGAGAATCTCCAAAAAGAGAGATCATATTGTGATGTACAAATCAAAACTACGCAGGACTATAAAGCATCTATAAGATATCAAGAATAACAAAAAAGGGGCTATTACAGCTCCTTTTGTTTTTGTCTTTTTTCTCGGACTTTGGTAGTTTTGGTTTTTATAATTACAGGGGTCACCCCGTGGAAAGCCAGCAGTTCTGAGAGTTTTTGTTTTGCTTCTTCCTTTCTCTCCTTATTCACTAGACTCCCTATTTTACCTCTTAATGTATTTATCTCTGCTCCGCATTTGATACAATATTTTGCCATAACTTTTTTCTCTCTTCCGCAGGCGCATACATCTTTGGGCTGAAATCTATGTTCTCTCGGTTTGTCCATAGGAATCCGTTGGAAGTAAAATCTTTCATTTTGGCATATTGTCTGCGACGTTCTTTACAGCAGCATCAAAGTCAGAACCCGTTAGTTAGTCATTCATAGCTCTCTGGAAAACATCTTCGTCTATGGGTATATATACCATTATTTGTCTATAGCAGTTAAAGTAATCTCCAAATTCTCTTTCGCTTTCTGGATATCTTGATCTAATCTTTCTCTTAGTTTTCAGAACCCAAAATCCATAGCAACTTGCATAGCAGCCAAGATATTGTTCCATCCATCTTGGTATCCAAGACTCCTTTCACAGAACATCCATACTTTTTTGTTTCCGTCTACATCACATAAAGAGATTTCCATCTTCTTGTAGTTTATGAGTAGATCAACTCTGATCGAGTTGTGAACTATAGATACGTGTTCTAGTCGTACCTTGGTCTCGGTTTGTTTAGTGGATTTTGTAGGTATAGGAATCTTCTTCATAATTATGTAATAGAAATTAAAACATTATCAAGTATAAACTTTTCTATGTCTGTCTGGATGGATGATAACATTAGTCGATATTCTTTATTGGTATAGGAATGTTTCTTTGGTATTATTTCGTCTTGTGTTGATGCCCATATAAAATCTATATCATTTATTTTTAGGTCTATTTTTGAATATAAATCATTCTCACAAACAAACTGTCGAAATCCACTCTCTATAGATACTAACTCTCTGAGAGAATGTGCTTGTAAATTTATAACTATCATATTACCATTTAGGCGTGTAATATTTGGGTAATCTATGTTTCGTGGATTCCATCCCATCTGGATTAACTTATTAAGTAGTTCTTCTAACGTCATTCTGATAGAAGTGAGATAATAAAATCAACAATTCCCTCTTTGTTCTCCTGTTTTGATAGTGGTAGGTCTTTACGATACCAATGTTGTCTAAATAAATCCATCAAATCACACCTAATAGAAAAGTCACTACTATCTCAATCTATCTCAATCTCATCTAGTCAGTTTCATAATTCTACATCGTATTGAGTTTCAATCCATCGACATACTCTTCCATAGAGTAAATCGTGTCAGGTACTTTTTCATCATATATTCCAAGGAGTACAGA